>Ga0209782_1001815_pt1 | contig 11506 bp, 9 predicted proteins | sample WorMetmaBAHAMAS1_FD_187390 | JGI IMG/M metagenome (GOLD analysis project Ga0209782, IMG submission 187390) | Marine gutless worms symbiont microbial communities from Max Planck institute for Marine Microbiology, Germany - Inanidrilus... | ecosystem: Host-associated > Annelida > Digestive system >...
ATAAGCTTATATTCAACAAGTGTGATATGTCTGTAATTTTTGTGTTATTATCTGTGATAATGTTTATCTGGTTCGTTATTTTGGCCTTGAATGAGATGAAGTGAAAAAGATGTTATAAGTTCGATTGATGTGCATATGTTGTGTGATAGCAATTCACAAGACTCTGTCTAGCGTTTTACAGCTCGGAAACATTCAGTTTTTTCAGGACAAGACTTCAGAACAAGCATCTTTGCCTGATAACACAGGTAATGATGGTGATGTGCATTCTGTGTATGTGGTCCTATTCTTTGTTTTTATTTCAGTAGCATATTGTGATTTGATACTGGTGGTTGGCAACTGGAAGGGCATCCGGCTAGTAAAAATTGCTTCAATTATCCAGAAGAAAAATTTTTGATTTGGGAGACATTTCCCATCGTTGAGCAGCTCCAAATAAAAAGGCTGCTTAAACAAAAGCTGAAAGTACTAATGTTAGTTAATAGTAGCATTAACATGTTTCACTCATGAGATATGACCCTGAAAGAGCTCGTCTGTTTGGCTATCATAACTATGCAAGTACGACAAGTTTCCAGTTTCCTGGGTCTTTGTTATTTTATAGAAATATATTGTTTCCCATATTTATTTATTTTAACAACAGTTTAATTTATGCTGTGTTTGCAACACATTGTACAGGCTTACTGATTTCCACACCCCTGATAATATTGTGATAGTGCATTTGTCTGTCCGTCAGTCTGTCCATGAGCATATCTCGGGAACCACATGTACAGACTTCACAAAATTTTATATGCATGCCGCCTGTGGCCATGGCTTGGTCTTGCTCTGGCGGCATCACAGTACACTATCTATGTATTTCCGGTTTGTGGATGACGTCAGGTTTGCCAACCAGTACACAGTCAGGCATAAGTGACACAAGTAGGATTAACTCACAAAGAGCAGCACTAGACCAGGGCTAGGTGGGTTGGTCAGAGTCTGCTGAATGCTGCTGTGTATGCTATTTATGTGTTTGTATAGCTTTATCGTGTGACTTGGTCTGGTGATTTTGTTAGCTTTTTCTTTTAGAATTTGCAGTATGTACTAGATGTTTGTTAAATATTGAATTAGTGCTGTTAACAGCAACACCAATAACAACATCTGTCTAACGGCCATTTGTCTGGGACTACCTGGTTGAGTCGGTACCAGAATGGTAAAACCATAGTGGATTTCCTGGAGCAAGAGACAGTGACTGGCATGAGCTGGGCCATATGCAAGTCCGCACCTCCCTCCAGACTGCCAGCACCCCACCACTCAGTTAGTGCTGTTAACATTGCATTGAAATTTATTTTTAAGTTTTTGTGTTTTAAGTTGTTCAGAAAATTTGTCATCTGATCGGAGTTCCGGTGACAGAGCTGACAAAAGCATTCCTGCGACCACGTATCCGTGTCGGTCGCGAGTACGTGACGAAGGCTCAGACAAAAGAACAGGTTGGTGTCACATAGCAGGTATTAACTGCTGTGAAATTTAGCAAATTTTATTCTGCTTTTAATTTTTGTTGGTGATTTTTGTTGGTTTCTGCTATCCAACAATTACAAAGTTTTTCATACTAGAATTAACATATTTGTGAATATACCAAATGCTACTCTTTGTGACGGGGCTGTCACGCATAAGAGGTAGGCAGCAGTGTTTGATTTGTAGCTAACAGAGGTTAACGTGGTTGTTGAAACATGCATTCGTTAGGTGGAGTATGCAGTAGAAGCAATAAGCAAGTCCATATACGATCGAATGTTCAAGTGGATTGTTCAGCGAGTCAACCGTTCTCTCGACCGCAGCAAGCGTCAGGGAGCATCATTTATCGGCATTCTCGACATTGCTGGCTTTGAGATATTTCAGGTTTCCACTTAGTGTCTGTTGCTTTATCTCTTTGTCTCATTATTTGCGATGACTGATATTTTTTTGTATAGCTTCATTGTGTAACTTGCAGTGCCTTGTCTTGTAATTCTGATAGCTTTTTCTTGTAGAATTTACAGCATGTACAAAATGTTTTTTCCAAATTTCTTTTTGCTTTAAAGTACTTTGCTGTAAACTTGTCTGTGTATACTTTTTTGCAACATGGTTCACTATGATAGCTGTTGATGTTACTGTATCTTATGTTGAACTGCAGTTATTCAGTGAAGAAGTTGTCGTCGATGTGCGCAGCTAAACTTCGTTATTAGATGTATTCTTCGTATGGTAGTGTTAAATTTCACCATTTAGTGGCATGATGATGCTGTTGGTTTGGTGACAGCAGTCTTAAAAAATCTAAAAGTCGGCTTTCGTGAAACACAGCTTTTGATAGAGTTCAATTTTGGAAAGCAAGGCTGGTTAAATGAAAGCTGAAAGTAGCAGTGGTGTTAGTGGTTGCAATTGTGTTAAGTTGGTACTGGAATTGTTGTTCTCCATGGAGGGGAATGGAGTATTGTGATGAGTGTGTCTGTCTGTCTGTCTTGTCTGTCCAGATGCATATCTTAGGAACCACACCATAATTCTGTGCATGTCACTTTTGAGTGTGGCTTGATTCTCTTCTTTACCACTGCGGTACTCTCAACTTTGAAGTCGACATCGTGTTGGCACATAATGCCAGGAATAAACTGTGCAACAAGTGTGTGTATACTCGCACTAACTCGCCAGGGGACAACACTGGATCGGGGGTGGAGTCTGATGTCTGTAGTTGCTCTGTTGAATGCGTTGCAGCTCAACTCCTTCGAACAGTTGTGCATCAACTACACAAACGAAAAGCTTCAGCAGCTGTTCAACCACACGATGTTCATCTTGGAGCAGGACGAGTATGGTCGTGAGGGCATCGACTGGCAGTTCATTGACTTTGGCCTGGATCTTCAGCCAACGATTGACCTCATTGAGAAGGTCAGTGAAAACCATCTTTCGCACCACAGCCCGCGTGCTGGCCAGCCAAGCTGAGGCCATCGTCGATCGCTAACAAACATGGCCATCGCTGACGTCTAATTAATAGAAAATACTCACATGGCATTAATGGACCTCAATAATTGTCGAACTAAACATTACACTTATTCTTACATTCACATGCAAGCTTTTACAAAAACCGAGCCAGTCTCTTTAAGCAATCCCACAGTGCAGCCATGTTTGTTAGCGAAGCCAGTTGCCCTGTCGACGGCCTCAAAATCTTCTGCTGTTGTGATTGGATGTACTGAGTCTAGATAGAATATTTAATGTCTGTGTTTCGCACTGATCTCTGCCCATTTGATGGCCGTGTCCAGCTGAGAGTGGAGCAAGTTCTTGGAGCACTGCAGCAGTCCTGTATGGATGTCTTTCGTATTAATGTCATGGCCACATCTAAGTCTCAGTGAAAGTCATTGGAATGTCACTAACTCTGTAATAACTTCATTTCTTTCTTTCCTAGTGCTGTGACATTGTAAGTAATAAGTAAGTAAGTTAGTAGAAAATTTACAGAGCACTTTACACAATGCATTTAATGCGCTAACGTGCAATAGTACAACGCAAACAAGTATGTCTTTAGTGATCACCTAAAAGTGTCTTCGTTAAGCGATGTATTGCGTAGATAATTTGGCAGCAAATACCAGGCCATTGGGACTGCAACAGAAAATGCCCAACAGCCAAAATATCGGTAATTGGGTAACAGGAATACCATATGTCCGATTAACTCATACCACTTATTTCCTTCTGGAGCATTTGAAGGAAGAAAATCTAGGGGGGGGGGGTGCCTAATGTTGGTTCACCTGGAAAACAGTTGCAGAGTTGGTGACGTTAAAGCCACAGTATTAGCATTTGACTGTCCTTCGTGGTGAACATGACTTGCTGAAAAACGAGAAACAGCAGCTGACAAATGACAAAGTATTAATTACTGAACATACAGCTAAGTTGTTCAGTAAGTAATACTTTGTCATTTGTCAGTTGCTGTTGCTCGTTTTTCAGCAAGTCATGTTCACCACGAAGGACAGTCAAATGCTAATACTGTGTGCTGTGAACTGTTGCAGTCGGCATGCCAGTGGGATTGTGCTGTAGTTGTACAAATGATTTACTTACACATTTTGTTTGCTAATGATGCTAGCCGATGGGAGTACTTTCACTGGTTGATGAAGAGTGTTGGTTTCCGAAAGCAACAGACAAGACGCTTGTCGACAAGCTGTTAGTACAGCATTCGGGCCATCCAAAATTTCAGCGGCCGGACTTTCGTGATCGTGCCAGTTTCACGTTGATCCACTACGCCGGTCGTGTGGACTACTGTTGTGATCAGTGGCTGCTCAAAAACATGGATCCACTCAACGAGAACGTCGTATCTCTGCTCCAAGACTCGGCAAATGACTTTATGCGCACGATCTGGAAAGATGGTATGTTGCATTGTTGGTGTACTGACTTTATTGTTTGCCATTCAGATTGAGGACGTTTTATGTAAGCTTCGTAAGTGAATGGCTAATTATTTCGTGCTGAAGCAATGTCAGATTTTATCTATTTATGACTGTTATAATTTTTCCATTAATGCAATGTGCTTAGTCATTATTAACAGTGAACAAATTATATGAAAATTGATTGCTGTAACTCAAGTACATGTTTATATGATATGCTTGAATAAAACTTATGCAGTGGATCACTGAATAAAGAGAATATACAGATTTTATCAAACTTTTTTAATATTGTTGATTTTATGATTAACTTTTCTCTTTTCTTTGATTATCATCAAAGTGGAATTGTCATTGAATACTGAACAGTTAGTTGATTGTAGCATTGACGTGCTTGTTTGTGATACGTATATTTGTCTGGAATGTGTGTGAATGTAGCGGAGATAGTGGGCATCAGTGCCACTGTCGGCAACGAGTCGTCGGTATTTGTTGGAGTTCGGACTCGCAAGGGAATGTTTCGCACAGTTGCCCAGACATACAAGGAGCAGCTAGTCAGGCTAATGCAAACGTTGAACAACACCAATCCGAACTTTGTACGCTGCATATTGCCGAACCACGACAAGAAGGTGAGTACTAGGATTGTTTGACAGTACATTAGCTGATTGTACTCGGCTGTTGTTTGAACTAGTTGATACTTTTTTTATTGGTTATTTGCGGGGTGATGTAGATTAACCATCCAGTTGCTGCATTGAAGAAAAAAGCCAGCATAAGCCAGATGCTTTAGCTTTGGTAGCGTGACAACTCCTCACTGTTATGAGCTTGTAATGCACAGTTGCACACATGGTCAGGCATGAAAATGTGAATTACTTCTAACAAGAATTGTTTTACAGTTAACATTGGCAAGTGCTGATAAAACTTTTTCAATGCATTGTTGACCTTTATCGTTACTGCCGTATCCCATTAACTGTGTATATCTAACATGATTACAAAGATAACAAAACTTATCTACCATTTCTAGCACTATCCCATTACTACTGTCAATTTTGTCATATCGTTTTTAAAAAATGACATACACATATTACTAGATGTCTATAGAAATGTTTTTCTTGTATGTGATTGAAGGCAGGGAAAGTGGAGTCTCCATTAGTGCTTGATCAGCTGAGGTGCAATGGTGTGCTGGAGGGAATTAGAATCTGTCGACAGGGATTTCCGAGCCGTATTGTGTTCCAAGAGTTCCGCCAGCGCTATGAATTGTTGACGCCGGGAGTCATTCCACGAGGCTTCATGGATGGCAAGAAAGCATGTGCAAAGATGGTCAGTAGCCTCAACATTTTCTATTTTCGCAACTTCTTTTGACAGGAAAAACACTACATGAGATAGATTTGTGTTGTGCTTGGCTACGTTTTTATTTTTATGGTTTGTCTTGAAAGTTAGGAGATCCTTTTTTACCGAGTGCAGAAAGTGGTTGAATCATGTTTGCCAGTATTTTTAGCCATAGCTTGAACATGAATTGTTCAGTTTTAATAATTATTGGTGGAAACATTTAAATAGAAATCAGGTGAATAAAAGCTAGTGCTTCTGCACTACCTGGCAAAACACAGAAATACAGAATTAGCAACTTTTTATTTAAATACTGTTACTACTGCTTTACTAGACACCAAGCAGTCAGCGGTTGATTTATTTAATATTGTGTACTCAAATCGTAGCAATGCTATATGACTCTACTGAATTTTGTATCAGGGGGATTTAAAATAAGATTAATGCCAAAATTATTAAATTTGGATAATGTTTGTTGTTTCTTTTGGGATTCTGTGTATTACCACTTGTGTAATATTGCCATAATCTTAAAAAAGATACTGTTATTTAACCCTCTCGGCAAACTTGCCGGAAGGGCTATATAGTTTGCCGATGTTTTTTTTTTATTTATTTTTTTTAATGATTAACTTTCTAGACCCCGTAGCTCAGAATCTAATGGACGAATCTTCACCAAAATTTCAGGATTGGTAGATGGGTGTAAGGGCTTGTTCACCTCATTGAGCTTTTTTGATTTTTCAAGGGATGTTGCCATGGCAACCAATTAAAGTCAAAAAATCAGCATTTTTCCCAGACTAATTCACTTTGTCACTGTGCCATTTGGAAACGGAATGGGATAACGCCTTGTATAATTTTGGTGAAGATTGCATGATTTAATAGCACCACTAATGCCACCATATCGTGTAAAATTTTGGTGAAGATCGGTCCAGTATTTTCGGCAGAGAACAGCCTAACAGATGGAAATTGCGCTGCAACTTGGCTTCAATCTGACGAACGTCGTCAATTCATCAGTAACTACTACAGGGTGCGCCAATAAAAAACAATTCCTTAGAAAAAATGCTGTAATTTAGTTATGGTAGCACATATTTTTGAGCCAAACTTTCAGCCTTTGTACGGGAGTACTCTCGCAACATATGCTGTGAATTTTATTCTAATAACGGATTGTTCAACAGATACAGCAGTTTGAACTGTAAACTTTAATTTTTCAAGTGAACATGCAGTTGCACGTTGATTATTCACGAATAACAAATCAAATTTTGCACAGCTTTTCGTGAACAGTTCAAATGTTTCAGTCAAATGTCATATACCTTAGGCTTATTCTCTATTTAAACAGAGTGTTCACAATGTCAGTGCCCACCTGTTGCAGCAACACACGATCAAAATCTGTTGCAAAAAGATACAATTGCTTTATCAGTGAACGCATGAAGCAAATCATTCTCTATTGGCGACAAAACAAACTTTTAGTTCGGCATGATGTTGGCCAGCTTTGGCATATGTGTCTTCGATAGTGTTCTAATATAGCATCCCACTTGTGATAATCCATTGTCATATCCGTATGGGACATTTGCTACTATTAGTACATCAGAATCGCCATTTAGTTACTTGTTCATTCAGGAAAATGTACTTTTAAGTTTAAATTGTTGCAATTTCTTAAACATAGGAAATATGATAACGAAATTTGCTGCATATATGTGGCCTGAATTTTCCTCTGTGAAAGATGTAAATTTGGTGAAAAAATCTTTTACAGTAACTGCGATAATGAATTTTTCCTAAGTGATTGTTTTTTATTGGCTCACTCTGTAGACCAATCTTCATCAGCTTTTCAGCGTAAGTAGTCACATGTATGGGGATTAGAAAACTGACATAAGTTTTGTGGTAGCCCAAGGGACGTTTCTATGGCAACCAGTTAAATATGGCAGATTTTGCAAACGTCACATGGAAAGACCTTTACTGTTTGCTTCAGCATTTGACAATGGATTGGCCGATCGTAAATCCACTTTCAAGAGGTTCAATGGCAATAATCAGGCTACATTGTGTCCAAATTTGGTGAACTTCCGTCCAGTAATCTTGGAATTTATGCCATTAAAATGCAAATTTTTGCTGCGATTCTTCCGCAGTTTGACGACGATCTTCATTCGTCACGTTGGCGTTTCCAAACAGATTGGAATAATTATTGCAATTTTGATTTCAGCAGAGTAATCGGCAATCATTTCTGTACACCTTGTAGAAATTTGGTGAGATTCAGTTCAGTGATCCCGGAGTTTAAGACATAAAAAGTTGTACATTCGGCGTCGCATGGAACGACCTTTACTCTTTGCTTTGGCAATCGACAAAGGATTGGCCTATCTTAAATCCGTTTTCAAGAGGTTCAATTGCAATAATCAGGCTACATCTTGTCCAAATATACTTACATCCGATAATCTCGGAGTTTACGCTGTTAAAATGCGCAATTTTTGCCGCGATTTGCCCGCAATTTGACGACAATCTTCATTTGTCACATTGGCGTTTCCAAACGGATTGGGAGATCGCAATTTTGATTTCAGCAGAGTAATCGGCAATTATTTCTGTACACCTCGTAGAAATTTGGTGAGATTCAGTTCAGTGAGCCCGGACTTTAAGACATAAGAAGTTGTACAGTCGGCGTCGAAAATTTTCTGGTATGACTTCAGGTACATTTAGTATGGGGCGGTGCTGCTAGGCAAGGCAGTGATTAGTAAGTAAGTATGTCATTAGTATTTGCTAGGGGGCGACATTACAGCGCCGAGAGGGTTGTACGCTAGGTTTTGCCACGCATTTCTAGTTATTATTATTCATTAGTGGTCAGACATTATGTTATGCAGTTAATTTGTGTCGGCATTTGCATCAGTGATTATGATATGTCGGTGATTGTATAGATAGTGGTGATGAGTTGCTCCTGTATTTATGTAGATCGAAGCATTGGAGCTCGATTCCAACCTTTACAGAATCGGTCTGAGCAAGATATTTTTCCGAGCTGGTGTTCTTGCGCATCTAGAAGAGGAGAGAGATTTGAAGTTGACAGACATCATTATCCAGTTTCAAGCTTATGCTCGTGGAAAATTTGCACGCAGGTTTTTGTTTCGTAAACTTCATTTGTAGTTTATTGTTTTATGTTTTTGTGAGAAATTTGGATGAACTTACTGGTTAGCTCTATAAACTTTTTGTTCGTTAAAGTTTGCCAAGTTTGATTCTTGATGTTTAGTGGTATTACATTCAAGATGTTTTGCATCAAATCGCATTATTTATTGCATTTGCATCGTTTATCAAAACTTGTAAATTTTATTCAATTAGATTTGAAGACTGAAAAGAGATGGTGGTTGGTTGAGTATCTGTTAGACCAGTTAAATGCAGGCTGCTTTAAGGCAGAACTGTTGTTGTGAACTATTGACTGCAAGTGCAGTATGCTAAAGGAAAATAAATCTGCTGCTTATTGTCATAATTTGTACTCTTGTGAGTTCAAACTTTTGATAGATTATTCTCCAGACTAAGATATTTTTAAAAGTTTTTCATTTAATTTAGTTTGTTACTGTGTACCTGTAATAACTACAGCAATGAATCTGCCATTGCAAATCAATGAGATTGTCTGTTTGGGGTGGTTGATTCCGTATTTGGCATTCTGTTGCTGAACCTGTCCATGTGCGGTTCTACATTCAGGAATTACCAGAAGCGATGTCAGCAGCAGAATGCTGTGCGGATAATTCAGCGAAATTGTTCGTCATACCTTAAACTACGCAACTGGCAGTGGTGGCGACTGTTTACCAAGGTACTCTCGTGTACACAGGCTGAAGCCAAAGATGGTGTAACAATACAATGATAACCAGCGATTGGCTAACAGTGATTCATTTTGCTGTTAATATGTTGTATACATGTATATAAGCTCTTGATTTAGTAGTTTTGTTAGCAGATCTGATGATAATAATTTTATTTATGAAAGACATTTATGGACAGGAGAAAAGTCAATAAAAATTTTGTAGAGTTAGGATAAGGGTTAGTATTAGCACATCTGCAGCTCACAAGTAGCAGCACTGTGGCAGAGGTATGCTTCCTATTGCATGCTGTTCAGTTTTTAATGCTGATCTTTTGCGGTATTTGCTATTTGTCAAAATTGCATTTTTTGTTTCTTTTTTTTGTGGTTCTGACATAACACGTTAGACATGTTTCGTGCCAAAATAGCATTTCAGCAATATAGTTGAGATTTTAACAAATGCATGTAAGCTAGAACAGCAGTAATGCAAAATTATCAACCTGCAACTGATTTGTATGATATTCATTTTTTGTTATGTCTTTTATTTTTCTTTTTGTACATACTGCAGTGCATTTTGACGATAGTTTCCGCTTTTGTACAAAACAACAGAATGAATGCAGTTTTAAGCATTGTTCACTGTTCTCTACTGCTGCTGTTTTGAGTAGCACAGCTTTCTGTAACAGTATTCTGAGTGTTTTGAATAATGGATTGTTCTGCTTGAGTATTTTAGCTGTTATTGAGAGAACTTACAGAGAGGCGGAGTGTTGTACTGAAACGCAGAGGTATATCATTGCTTTCTGTTGTGTTCAGGTGAAGCCACTACTGCAGGTGACAAATGCAGAAGAGAAACTAAATCAGAAGGAAAACGAGCTGCGTCAGGTGACCGAGCATCTGACTGTCCTTCGTGGTGAACATGACTCGCTGAAAAACGAACAACAGCAGCTGACAAACGACAAAGTATTGCTTACCGAACAGCTGCGTGCTGAACAGGACCTTTCTGCCGAAACTGAAGAGGTGCAGTGTTTATGTTACGCTTTACAGAAATCTTTGCTGGATTTTGTTTTTGTTTCGTTGAATGTGGAATTTTTTCTGTCAGTATGCAGATTGTGTTGGTTGGTCATCAGAATGGCCATGCTGGCTCCATTGCTATATTATCTTGCACTGAGATGTAAGCAGAGACTGAAAAAGCTGCTTATTTCTTCCCATTGTGAAATGGTGGCACTTGGTATGTATCAGCCATATCAGCCGAGTACAAAAATTCTGAATTTTTTGACCGTGATTTGTTTTAATGAACTTATCTTAGCAAAGACCTGTTGAAATAAAGGTCACGTGAAAAGTTTTAAGATTATCAGTTGATGGTACACACAGAATATTTTAATCTCTCACTAATGGCTAGAGCAGGCAGTCATCACAAAGAGCCGAAACAGTTTGTCAGCTTGACCGGTCGTTGTTTTACCGTGTAACATTCACACACGGTGACTGTGTGTGGAGTGAATCCTGTAAACTGTGTGTTGCTACGATCAGGCAAGAGCACGTTTGGCGGTGCGAAAAGAAGAACTTGAAGAAGTAATGCGTGAGATGGAACAGAGGCTCGAGGAAGAGGAGGAACGAATGAATGTATACAATGTCGAGAAGAAGAAGCTACAAACGAGTATACAGGATCTCGAAGAACAGTTAGTACTCTGAATTTTTTGTCGGTTATTTTTGTTTGTGTGTATCATACGTTACGGAGACTTTGTAGGTAATCCACTGAGGAGAACTTAACGTCTTCTCCATGTCCACTTGTGCTAGTTATTATGCCAGCAGTAAGACTTTGCTTGTAGCAGAATCTGTCATTTTTAACTGATGGTGCTGACTATCTATTTGTGTTCCATTACTACCATGCATTACATTGTTAATGGCTAAGCCTAGTTGTATTAAGGTCGGGTTGCACCATCCATACTTAACTTAAGTAGTCCTTAAATCTCCAATTAACTCGGACTTAAGTGGAGATTAGTACAAAACGCGTTGCACCATCGCCACTTAACTGCTAATTGAATAGAGATATAACTGGCGATTTAATGACTACTTAAAGTTAAGTGGC
>Ga0209782_1001816_pt1 | contig 11506 bp, 6 predicted proteins | sample WorMetmaBAHAMAS1_FD_187390 | JGI IMG/M metagenome (GOLD analysis project Ga0209782, IMG submission 187390) | Marine gutless worms symbiont microbial communities from Max Planck institute for Marine Microbiology, Germany - Inanidrilus... | ecosystem: Host-associated > Annelida > Digestive system >...
CAGATTCTCTGCTAATGCATTATGATGAGAGATATTCGTTTTTTATTATATATATGGTTTGCATTGTTTTAATGCTCATTTTTCAAAACTGTGGATTTGTGACATGAATCGAAAGGCTAAAGGTGCAGTATGACAGTGTTCTAATACCACCATGAAATCCTGACAACCAACCAGCATTGTGTTAAGTATTCCGTCATCACAGTAATGTAAGTTGGCAGGATTTAACTGGTGCATTGCATATCACTGACTGTGATATGTTGTAGTTGTCGACTTGAACGTGATCGGTCGAAGCTGCAGCAACGTGCTGAGCAGCAAGGCGGCAATGCACAAACGCGACGTCCGGCCGCGAGGTCGCCGCGCCTCGTCTGCATATCAGCCTTATGTCGTTGTCCATCGTGCCACTGACCAGGTTTGTGTTTGTGAGAGGTGAAAGTGAATACATCCACTGATTCTTACAGGAAATTCTAATTCATCCTCTGTTATCAATCCTTCGAGCCATGTCATTTTTGTACCTGTTTTTGTCAATGGTGCATTAATCGGAATGTCCTTCTAATGACTGTTATTCCATCCAGTCGTCCAACGAGTTGTTGTATTATTGCTATTATTACCAAAGATGCAGTGTTCACAGTAAAGGGAAAGGATTGATAAATAATAATGGCTGTCAGTGGTGACAGCATGTTGATGATTGGTAAATGCGTGTTAGTTACTGTAGCTATAGTACACATTAAGCACTAGTTAATGGTTCCTGTGCAGCCTTGGGTCTTCAAGAATAGGCTGAGTCCATCACCAGCTTGCATGTAGTTCAGTTCAGCCAAACCTGGCAGTAGCTTTTAACGTGTATTTGTACTATAGTTTCGTTCAGTTCACTGAAGCGTGTCTCCTCTACCGTATTCAGTTCATAGGCGGCGGAAGCATCTGAAAAGTGGGCAGGCAATCAGCACTCGATGGCAGCAAGGGGGAATGGGGAGGGTATCCCCTCCACATCCAACTAGAGGGCATGGGGAGCTCCAACTAAATTGAATTTGGTATAATCTGCAGCTGTTATTGTAGGAATCGATTGAAACTGATAGTTGTGACTGTCGTTCACGTGTTACGTCGGGGCTCAAAAGTGGACAGGTCAGAGACAGCTGCGGCCTCGGCCCGCTCGCCTGGCCCAATGACTTCTGCTGCATATAATTTCAGTTTCATTTCTTGAGTAACTTTGTTAAGAAGTTGTCTGGGAAGAATGTCTCTGATATGGAACTACTCGTGTAAAGTGGGACGTAAAACTTCATCTCTGTCAACTTTGTCTTCGTACCGTACACAGTATTTTATTGATGTGATAGAAAACAACCTGCAACAAAACAGACAGACAGCGTGAAGTAAATGTTGGTATAAACATGCTATTTCAGGCTTGTCGTATGCAAGTGCCAGCTGAAGAGGTACAAGAAATGATTGAAAAGAGCGATGCTACAGATGCTGGTCACTCTGATGACAAGCAAACTAATAACAGTGATTCTAACCTTTGTAAGTGTCTTTTTTGATTTCAAACCTTTTGTTGCATATGCTATCACTTTCTCTTTCTGTATTTTACCGTCGTTTACACTTAGTTGACACACTATACAATAGTTTGTCATTGAAACCTTTGTACGGAAAATGGAAGATATCGCTTCTGTGCGACTGTGAATATCATCAAGTGTTGCTTTTATGTTTCTGTGATATTGGCACTATCATACAAGTGCCCAAAAGACTATCACTTGTTTTTGAAATGTATGCTGCCAGTACCACTACTGTTTAGTGGTCATTTTTTTCTGGGTAAATCTGGTCAGTTAAGTTTCCTGTTGGGTTTTCGTCCTGTTCTGTAAAAGAAATTGGGAATGGGCCTTGTATGGCCTCTATACCCTTCCTTTCATTGCAAGCATCACAAAGGTACATGCAAGTTAATTGAAGATTTTCACAGTGTATTCTGTCAGTGTTTATTTTACTGTATACGTACGTGACGAGGACATTTACTTTGTTGTTTGAAGTGGACATTATGACACAATGACTAAACTAGAATACCTAGCGGTATATGGTCACGCCTTTATGGGTGTGCCAGTCGGCGGCCGTTAAGTGGCACGCGCACATTTTCAAATGGCACAGTGCTGGATGGCCACGTGAGCGCACGGCAGACTGTGATTGGTCGGCGATTGGGCCTCCGACGCAAAATTTTTTTTTGTCACGGACAGACACGTGACTACTTGAGTCGCGTCTCGCAACGTGCGAGAGGCGCGACTAAAAATGTTGCATTTATGGTCTGCAAGTTGACATAGCCTAACTCGGAAAAAATGGATTGTTTAAAGAAAATTTGCAAGTGCTAATGGTATTCTGGTTTCTGCACTTTCACTGCAGGCCACAACTCCAATGGAAACTGGATGTCATGCATTTTGTGCTGGTTGAAGCCAGGCCATGATTTTTGCCAAATCACATCAGCCCGTCATAACCTTGATTTTTTGGGCTGTGGAAATGCACTTACTTGCCAGCACACATGAAGCCAGACTGTAACGGTGTAAGTTACTGGCTCGTTTATGAGATGTATTACTTACTGCATAAACAGGTTAATTCTTAAATATTATTTGTGTGTTTTGAAACTGTTACAGTGTTGGAAGATAAGACGTCTGAGAGTGTTTATTCAGATAGTGTCCATCTGTGGAAACCGCCAAAATTTCACTGTCGCGAAGATGACACAACAAAACTGAGGCAGACAATCGCTGTACCCGAGCAAGTTGCCGAAGTAATTGCCAGTCAAAGTACGGCAAGACGTGGTAGAGTTGGCATTCACAGAGAATCGTCGATGAAGTTGCCACCATCGTCGGGCCAGCAGGAAGCAGAGTCTGAGCTGGCGCAAGCTTTCAACAAGTTTCACCGGCGTGCGTCACAGATTGCTCAGTCTTATCAGACTGCGTCAAGTACTGAACAGATGCGAGAGGCTGACGTCCAGCAGCCTCCGAAACCTACACGCTCCATCTTTTTGCCATCTCGCAACTTGGCCTGTGACAACTCACAACCAGAGAAGTCTGGCTTATCACAGCCCGGTCCTGTTTGGAGGTCAATGTCATCATTAGCTTCCGATAAAAACACCATTCTGAGACCACTGTCGGTGACAACCTCGCAGAATTTCCAGCCTACGAAGGTCCGCCTTACGACAGCCAATGCAATGAAACATTCGATAGCACTAGGCAGTAGTTCTTCTGACAGCAGCAGCACCAGTGCACAGGAAAGTTCAACTTACGTTAGAAATCGTGCCAGCGGTGAATTTGTTCATTCTGCAGAAGTGGAAAAGTGTTCTGAAGCATATAGCTCAGAGTTAAGAAGCAGTGGTAAACAAGAAATGAAGAGAGCAGTGGAACACAATAATGATATTAACACCAGATCTCCATCTAATCACAATACATCCATTGTCCAACCAGGAGGCAAGACAGAATCCATGTCATTAATTCATAACACCAACCCATTAATGCATTGGGAGACAAGTGCCTTGTGTTTGCCAAAACAAGAACCTCCAAGTGATCCCTCTATCAGTAAGAAACAGACACCGTGGTCCACCATGATGGATGAAACAGTGACCTCGTCCACCAGTTTATTGAATCAGCAAAGCATTTCCATAGTTGATCCGACATCAGAAGTTGATGCACACCGGCCATCCGCTGGCCGTCAGTTGTTTGCAAGGCAGAAATCCTGTCCAGAGAAAGCCGACGAGCACGTACGCAGTGCTATAATGCAGCTACTCAGCAAATCATCGGATGCTGCTGGTAAAGTCGATGTCCGACATTCGATGGACGGACTGCGATCGTGTGCATCGTGGATGACTGATGCGAGCGGCAACAAGCTGGAGATAAAGCTGAAGAAATCACACAGCATTGCGCTGAAACCCCGCAGGCCTTCGACATCGACCGACGACACACTTCCTGCGAGCACTTCGGCTCTGTTGGGACACAAGCGAACAACATCCATCATTGACAGCTCCGCATACCATCCACCTCAGCAGAAGCGTGATTCGCCTTTTGCAAGACGAGATAGAGTTTCCGCAGAGTCATGCTACAGCGCGACTTCTGTTTATCAGAGTAACCGGGCACAAGTGGCGGACATTCATGCAGCTGGTCATGCGGAATACATTCAGTCACTGAAGACCAGAAAGGCCGTCACCCAGAAGAAACTGCCGCCATCAATGGCAGCAACTGGCAGCCGGTGCGAAGAGCCGTCTTGGCTTGCACTGGCCCGGCAGAAAAAACAGCGATGGACTGAAGGCAGTGCAATGGAGGAATGCTATCACTATGTGTGATCATAGTTGCTATATTATTCTGATTGCTGTTAACTTGTGACTTGTCGAAAAAAATTTTCTTGGGTTTTTGTTTCAGTCATATTTCATCACACATTTTGCCATCCAAACAATTCGTTATGGAAGTGTTGCATGCAAACTAGTCACTGAGAGCTTTGAGGCATATCTGGATGTATTTGTATTCTAAGACTATCATAAATGTATTATTATTTTGTTATTTTATTGTTGTTAGTGTGTATGCTGTGGTATTTTAGTATTATATTATATTTATGTACACACTGATTGTTACTAGTGCAGTATTGTATTTGTTGATGATGTTAGTGTACAATGTAAATATTTCTAATGTAAAATGATGTATTTTGCCCTCAGTGTTAGCAGCTTTAATTGTGGTACAGTTGTTGTAGTTATAGAATAGTAGTATATGGTATTTCTAAGTAACCGTACTGCCGTCACTGCTGACACATCTGGTTGGGCATTAAGAACGAACGGCAAATGGTATAACCCCACCAACTGCACCACTTGGGTTCACAGGCTGTAAGGATAGGTCTGATCCACTTCAGGGCCAATGCAATGCAAACAAACCTGACTATTGTTTACAGTATCTTCAGTTACTGGTGCATGTCTGCTTCTGTCGTAGGGTTTTGTTTCCCTTGGTAACCTTTATGACAAATCAGTGTCCCTTGTAAACTTGGAAAACAGGCAGTAAAATGTTCAGTAAAATGTTTTGTTCTTTTTGGCCAAAGCAACAGTGGAAATGTTTGTACAGTGAATGGATCTTTTTCAGATTGTTTTACTGCAATGGTTTGGGAGAAAATGGAAAAATACCACTTAAGTGAGGTACATGTAGTTAATTAGTTTGTTTTTATAGCAGTGTAATATGTTTGTTTGTTATGCATTCGGTATTACGTTTGTTGATCGAGGTTTATTGATATTTTACATTCTACTCAAGTATTGCAGTGGATCTCTGCAGTTATGAACATTTCATAAAGTGTAATTAATGTTATGCTTTCTGTTGCATGAAATTAGTCAACGGATGCCACTATTTTGCTCATATTTACATAAAATGTTTGATTATACTGTTACTGGTATTTTAACCACTGGCGTTGATCCATCACAAACACTTCAATGGGTCCAACCCATCCAAGTTCCTATCTCTCCCTTCCCTTCTCTATCGCCCATCATTCCTTCATTTCCCCTTCTCTACAGTTCCAGCTTGGGGTCTGGGACAGCACTACAAGCTCCCCAATTAGATATGGGGCAAAGCCTCAGCCAACTTTACAGCTGGTTTGTCTCAACTTTTCAAGAGCTGAGCTGGAGACTGCAAACCTGGGAATCCTCAACCCAGACTGAAAATCCTACTGGAATTTTTTCAGTCAAATTTTGGTGAGGTTCCAAGCCATTAAGGACCCTTATGACCGAAATGTTGTGACGGTCCAGACCTCGGGAACGTCACAGGAATGATACGTATGGTTTCAGTGATATTGAATACTGACACCATAGTTCTGATGAATGTTATCTGTTTGCAGGCCAACATTAGCTTCACTGATCAAGTGGCAGTAGGGTAGGTTAATCACTGTGGCGTGTTTTCTGTTAATCTGATTATATGAAACCTGGCACAAATGCCATACTTCTTTGGTGATTCACAGGTCCCGATCACCAAAAAAATTGTGCAGATAGTTCATAAAGGCAGTTTTTCATCTAGATCTTTGTTGCATTCATATTAATTGTTTCGACACATTTTCCATTTCTTCAGCCTTGGAGTTATGTATTTAAAGTGGACTTAATTGAAGCCGTTTATACTGCCTGCAGCCCACAAGATTGACCCGTTTTTGCCCAAATTGAAGAACTTCCTGCTATATTGAGAATTCCGAGCTTGTCTGTCAACATTGTGCACAGCCACTTGCACAGTACAGCTACTGCATGTATTTGTATTGTTAATTGCTCAGTAACTCGTTATCAGCATTGAATCTGTCATTATCGATTTATCAGTAACTGATCAGAGTCATCATTGGGAGATATTCGATTAACGAATCCGGATACATTGTGAATCCTGTTTGAATCCCGTTTCACTTGCGGCATGACGTTGGTGATGAGTGCTAATAATTATAAATGAATTATGAAAGACATCTATAGCAATAACTTGCAAACAAACAGCATATTGGTTGCAAATAATTAAAATGTGCAAAATAGGACCATATTACATCACAGATGTATTTGATTTGCCAAGTGAATCAGAAACTAAATTCACAATGAATCTGAATCCGTATTCATAATCGAATATCCCCTTAGACATTATTTGCTTGTTATTTCCAGTATTTATTTATTTTATTTACCATCTGAACACTGCATTATTACTGGTGTGGTTTATTTATCAAAATGTGGGTACAACTTGAACTCTGTGCATCTGTACACAAGTGTCTTGTTTCTACATATTGGACAAACATGTTTACTTATTTTATTGATAAGTTATCTTTTGAACTTGCTGGCCTTATCAGGTCACTCGTTCTATGAAGTATGAGCAAGCTGATGCTTTTGTCAAGAATGCAGAGGGGGCAAACTTTAACAAGAATGGGTGACCAAATACTGAGACAGGCGTCCTAGTTGTCTAATGCAGTTGTGGTCAACAAGACAAAGTGAGCTTCAAGAGGTGAGCTGTTTGTCACTCAACACTGACCAATACTCTTAACATAAGATACATAAAACAATGCTGTTCTGAATGCCATCACTACTGCAAATGTTTCGAGAAAACATTGGCCGCTTTATTTATCACAACAAACTGCTTAACGAGCAATTACCAACAGCATACACGTACTTCTTTTGATATGTCATAAGTCAGATGCATCAGCTCGTTATCCCTAATCGTCCTATCTTATACTTGCTACAAGGAACAGTAAGCTATATAGTTAGTTCAACTACATTATATGCACTGTTAACATATCTACTACGGACGACCTTTCACAGACCAACCTTTGGACACAAATGACATGATACATATTTACTAATTTCCAGTTTTCAACCTGACTGCTGATTATTGGTCTGCATCCTTAGAAAAACTCCGCATTTTCGCCAGTCATGCTACATACCATCGCGGCTGAGCCATGCTCAACTGTACGTAACGACTGCTATGTGTTATCGTAATTCGAGCAAACAAACCACGAACAGCTTCTAGTAGCAACGGCCGAGTCGTTAATCAACCTAGTGAATGTCGTCATGGAAAGGAATAAAGAAGCATTCACATCGCCCTAACTGAACTGAAATGTTCAGCGGACCTCGTTCAGTTAGTGCAATGGGAACACGGTCTAAAACTTTCTGGCAAATATAAATGTATTTCTACAGACTAAAATTAGACCTTATTTACGTCTGGGTGGTGCACAGATCAGTATATACACACAAACACAGAGTGAAACCACTGAGAAACGTAGCCCACAGTACATATAGCACTGTGTTCGCATGACAGTCACAGCTTCACCTCCATTCACTGAAACTACACTCAATGACTATGCAAATGGGTCAACATCGTGTCATTAGAGGTCTTCTCAAACACGACTAGGCGCGCGCTAGTTACTCCGAAGCATCCGATGCAGCGTCGTTGTTCTTGTTGGGAGACGCAGAGCGACTGGCGCTTCGGCGAGCTGAGCGTGATCGACTACGAGAGCGGCTTGCTGAACGACTACGCGACCTTCGACAATAACACAAACATAACATTAGCATTTCCTAATCTTCACCAGCGCCACTCGTCTTAATGGGATTTTTCAGGCTCCAGCTGAGTTATCCAGCCCCTCAGTTTCGTCCCTCTACTTATTCGGAAGGAGAACCGCTGAATATACTAAACAGTGGGCCATTCTCCAGGTAATACTGTGTTCAGCAGCTGGTCCGTTAATCCTGGCCGGATACACTTCCGACACCATCACGCACTGAACCGCATCTTTTCTGCAGCCACTGACTGCTTGACTGCACAAAGAAGGCAGTTCCCTTTCCTTTACCTCTAAAATACCAGTTTCACTGAATACTGAATACTATGCACAAGCCACGACCAATGCGTTTCGGTACCTTTTGAACACTGATTAGAATATCAACTTAAGTCAGTGCTAGTACTGACATCCATATTGGCACCTTTGTTTTTCCAAAAAAGCACTGTTAATAAACAATGGTGTCAAAACAACGGCTGTATATAAAGGCATTACGACTATTACAGAGTACCAACTGCAGAAACAGTATTACTCAACCCCATGAAAATACAATATTCTAGTTGGTAAGATTCTAAAAAAGGTAAAGCTAAAAGTAAAGTTCTCCCGTACCCGTTACTGAGCGTTGGGCCCGGAGCTGATCCCGGTGTACAGGCTTGCAGGTGACTAAGCCATCCACCACCTGGCAGTAGGCTGCCATTACTTTCAGCCAGGCCTGCAGCTACCTTCCCAGATAAAGAGTGTCACCTCCCATTGGCTGGTACCAAATTATACTGCTTGGTGACAGAGGCAAATGCGTGTCAGCTGCTTGCCAAAGGCTATTACCTGGAAGCGGACCGGCCGAGATTTGAATCCGCGACCTGTTGGGTCACGAGCGAACGCTTTACCGTAATGCCACACAGGCCACTAAAAATGCTTGAAGAGAAATAATGTGATCATCAGCCGGGTTACTTGTTACGACGTTTAGATGCCGACTTGTCCTCGGTAAGGCGCAGACGTCGGCCATTGAGCTCCGTGTTATTCAGCTTGTCAAGAGCACGTCTCATCTCGCCGTACGTCGAAAACTCCACCACGCTGTATGCCACGGTACACATCGACTGAGTTAACGTCCCACTCGACACAGAACAGGTCACATTGCCGTTGGAGACTCTCTTCCCAGCCAGTCTATTGGCTAGTACTGAGAGACAAGGACAAGCAACCACAACAAAATAAATAATAGCCTATGCCAAGAAAATCAACTAAACCTAACACAACACGCACAATCATTTATCAAGAACACGGAGATACTATGACATAGATTGAAAATAAAACCAAGTTCGATCGCCTCGTACGACCTCTGGCCTTGAAACGGAGTGGGCCTATTGTCAAGGAAGAAGGTAAGTAAGGAAGTAAATAACTAGGGAAAAAAGGAAGTAAGTAGGGAAGATATGCCTCCAATAGTTGTCACTAGGTAAGGGCACTAGGCACAGCAATTAATGTGTGGACTCATGAAACTGCAGGCTATCAGAAAACGTGCAACTCGTGTTCAAACGAATGCTGACAGATACGCTGAATAGCCGGCACACTAGTCACGTAATGCTTTACTACTCACCCTTCATTCTTGTGTTCCTTGTGTGCATCAGCGTATGTCACCTCACCGGCCTGTCTCATGTAATCCTTCAGATCCTGACATTCACAATGGACACACACGTATCTATCAACACGCTCGACGACTATCACAAGGTACAGGCTCAACATCATGCTCCGACTAGCTCACAGGCAGGAACAAATAACACCATCTGTCGTAAGGACGGGAGATGATCAAATAAACGTACAAGTGAATCTACATCTAGAATCACTGACATCTCTCATGTGAGGTACACGCAGTGAACAACTAAGTTCAAATAGTATCAATGCTAACACTTACCACAACAGTCTTTTAATTTATTAATCTACTGCATTATTTGGTGATGTAGCAACCATTTATAACTACCTTCCCCCGTAAGCTGAGCAACAGCTGGTTAAATATGTTCGAATTTGTCACTACCAATAAACTGCAAGTCACCTGTATAAATTATTACACTGCTCTCATACAAAGAATACAATGAAAAACTACACAAACACAACAACTGATGCATGCAGGGATCGGTACAGAAATGTCGGAATTCCCAAATTTAAGTTTTCATCGATCATTATCACATTCAACTAGACAGATGATCTCGATGGTACTGGCAGTAGCGTCATAGCTACTTGATACGCAGCAGCACTTAAATCAATTTCTATGACTTATTTTCCAAATACATTACACATTCTATGGACATCTGTACTGGTTGTCACTTCTGCCGGTGACTACTCCACAAAACTTGCTTGTACAACTCATTGTCGGACAACACAGGTACTAATCTACTTACTGTATACGACCCACGAACAACAAAGCATTTATGGCTAACTCTAATAGTTCCGTGCTTGTGACAGTGTTTATCGTCTGTACAGTGTCTGTACCATTATTATGCAGCGCACCATAAAATATGCAACGTATGTGGAAAATTGTCCATTTCATTCTACACTGTGTCTAAAAAACGACACCGATGCAGTGCACTGTAACTTGAACGCACAGCAACCGATTTTTGTAATTTTGACAGAACGATGCAGAGAGAGTGTGCTACTGAACGATGATTTGTTATCCCACCTCTCCTAACTAATGTCTCTGCACTATCTGGGCAAACAAACAAACTGGTGTTACATGAAAGTGTCTAAACAAAAATAATATTTGCACACTGTACTTAATAATACAACCTTCCTGTGACCCTGTCTACAAAAAATATCAAAATTGGTTGGTGACTGTGGAAGATATAGCAAGCCAAAGCAGTCGTTTTCGAGACACCATAAACAGCATGAGTAGAGACATTATTTAAGAGTGGTGGGACAACAAATAACCGTTCGATAACATACTCTCTCTGCAACATCTCTGCCAAAAATTATTAAAATCGGTTGATGTGCGTTGAAGATAGTATGCAATGTCAGTGTCGTTTTTTGAGACACAGTGTAGATAAAGGAAGTAAACCAGCCACTACTATCAACTGGACTATGATGAAGGGTCTTCAATGTACTCATGCAACTGCACCACAGACAGTTCCATATAACTTAAAAATTCTTTAAAGATATGCTGCGGTGCTTAGGGTAATAAATTCGGAATATGATAGCGAATCTGTGATTGTTAATCAATCACATTCCCCAAAATTCACATGTGCAACAGTTTTTATAAAAGCCAAATTTAGTCTCTTTCCACTAAAAACTTTGCATTATTTTGCAGTGATGTTAGACAGGTTAATTTTATCCCCACATACTGTTCGCCATCGCCTGTTTAAGGGCACTGGAGTGGGCAGACCAACGACACATATACAGCGAGCGCACAATGAACGTTACCTGCGCGTGTCTCACCAATGACCGTGCATGATTGTTTGATTGACACAGGTGTGCCGCAACAACTGACTGAACAGTGACCACCCATTGCCTTGCCCGGTAGGCACGGCCTTGCCATGTG
>Ga0209782_1001817_pt1 | contig 11504 bp, 10 predicted proteins | sample WorMetmaBAHAMAS1_FD_187390 | JGI IMG/M metagenome (GOLD analysis project Ga0209782, IMG submission 187390) | Marine gutless worms symbiont microbial communities from Max Planck institute for Marine Microbiology, Germany - Inanidrilus... | ecosystem: Host-associated > Annelida > Digestive system...
GGGGAGGGATGGACCATCCCCCAGATTTTGAGCTGTGTACGGGTCCTTGTGGTGAGTTCGTTGGATAGGGGGTAAGTCATCCCAAGAGCCAATTCTTATCTTCACCGCTTACAATAGTAAGAAACTAATGTATATTAAAGCTCATATCTTTGAAACGGCTATTCTGCAGTGCTGAACCTTTGCATGCAGAAAGTATCAATGTTGTAAGGTGTGAAAGAGATCTTACAAACCATCTAAAACCATCACTTCTGTAGTGGCTCTTCTGCAAGACCAAAATCATGACCAGACTTTTCAATAACAAGACTAAGACTTTCAAAACAGGGCCTACAACTTAAGTCTCAATAAATCCTGGACCCATTTTAGGACTTGGCATAAATTATTCAAAGACTACATTTCACATAAACCCAGTTGTACTAGAACAACTTCATTTTGAGTTCAATATGGTGAAAGACACAAAAAAAATAAATTTAAAAAATACAAAGTCATGATTAAGACACAAACAGTGCCTACAATTAACAAAAGCAGTTAAATACTAACAATCATGATTAAGTAGTATATTACTGAAAATCCTGTTTCAGCTTCCAAACACCAACACCATCAATCTTCTGCAGCATACAAACTTGTTTTAACAAAGCTTTAAATTTAGCAGTTAACTCAGCTGAAACACGTGTCCTGAAATGGTCAATAATTTCCTTGGTTGTCGCTTGACCATCGACATTAGCACCACATGCAACAAAGTCACGAATGTCTCGCAGTAATTCTGCAATCTCTGGATCCGTATCTGGAGGAACTGCCTCCATATTCACACTATCGTCATCACGGGTTGAAGCAGTGGATGAAATGAGAGTATTCTGAGATCTCATGTGAGCCAGAAGTTCAGCAGAGGGCATAACAGCAGAGGACGATGACCTTATGCTGGACTGCTTCAGCAATGCAGAGCCATCGAATGTTGATGCTGATGACAAGGCAGTGGAATTAAGTTGCTAAAAATGCAGATACAAACACATACCAATTTCAACAAGAGACAACTACCCTCTTGATCTTCCTTCTCCATCTGCTTCAGACCCATACATGCCCTTAAGAAAAAAAACTTCTGATATCCTATTCAATATTATCTCGTCATGTTTTTCTAGGGTGTCTTCTCTGTACACATGTAACTTCATCTACATCCATGTTTGTATAACATCTGATATGATTAGCACCATCTTTACGCGGCACAAGTCTAAACACTGTTCCTTCTTAATCCCAACAAATTTTCATCCTTTTTTGAAAGTAAACCGACAGATCACTGCAAAACAAAGAGTTTTAATAATTATTCTACAACTAACAGTGCAATCATTTCTGTGAGTTTTCATGAAATTTATCTCCTGTATTGACAACTATGGTTTCAAAATTTGTTTAACTTCCATCCACAATTAGTACAATACATATGTACATCAAAATACCTTTGATACTGTAGTGTTGTTGCATCCACTACTTTCAACAGCCGACAATAAAGCAGGATTTTTCTTATTCCCAAATCGTGCTCTAAAAATACATTAAAATTGTTGACAACAAGCACATTCTTGCTATCATACTCCGTAACTGTCACTGTATAAAAGCAGGATACAATTACTTTAAATCAGCATTAACTACAAACTATGACTGTTATAAATATACTAATTCATATGTAAAGGGATATTTAGCAAGTGCCTTGTAGGAGTGTCAACATGAAATAGCATTCAATATGTAAAGGGCATTATTGCAAAAAATCTAATGGCCTCGTTTTTGTGGACACAGAGTATAATGTTGGGGTGAACAAAAACACTATGTAATGTATTGTAAACTACACAGGGAAACAAACCTCGACGGGTTACAGCCACTAGCTCCTGTCCATGTCGGAGTGCCAAGTGGCGTGCCAGAAAGACATCTTTGACGAGACTGATGCAGGGCACGTGCTGCATCCCGTGCCACTTTCTCCGCCTCACATTCCACGAGTAAGTAATCTGGATTAGCTGACTGCATAATGTTCTCATGCAGCATGGCGCTGTGCAGTCCTGGAGCAATATATGTTTCATCAACAAAAATACTCTTACATATACCAGTACACACTGTAAGTCAACAAATGAGCCAAGATTATTCTTGTAATAACTATTATGAGGCAATTGAAGTGTCTCTTTTCTCTTGTTGTCGAGAGCAAAAAAGGCCTGTATCTTAAAGTATAGAAATATTTCCCATCAGACCTGTAAAAAATGATTTAACTATCAACAACACAACTACACCAACATCACAACAATAATAAATATCACCAGACATTATCCTTGTTTTTTGACAAATACAACTGTTCTTATGATGGAGGCAACCACACAATTGTGCTTCTCAATATCACGTACAGAAATAACAGAATTAAAGCAGTACACTGACAAAATATCAAAACTGAAAAATGTTAATGTTGTGATATAAAATTATTTAGACCACACTTGTGTATTTCTAATGTATTTAGTTGCACAGCCAGACATGTCAACAAAGCTCACTAATCAATATAAAAGAAAGTAATAATTTCATTTATGTATTATAGGCAACATAGTCCACAAAAATAGATGACAAACACATAGACGTTAAACTAATAAAATCTGCTCATCAATACTCGATAACCGTACAAAGCAAGATAATTCTCAAAAAACACCAGAATACAAATAAACAAAATTGTCCAAAGTAATCTGGGAACAGCCCGCGCTACGCCACAAACGTCTCATTGGTTACAATGGGGCGCCCACATTCGCCCCCAAAATTACCCCTCCCATGGACCGATCCCCAAACCCAACTACCTGCCTTATCAGTAATTTGGCCTAACATCCGACCTACCATCCAAAACTGCATCCATATCCGATCAGCCACTTCGCCACAATGTACTGGACGGATGGACAGACAGACAGACACACAGAGCAACAGATGGTTAGAGGGATGTTTGATGACTATAAGCCCCTATTGCTCTACCGTGAGCAATGTGTGGACTAAAAACTGACTGCTACTGTGCTGTATGTTATTACATATGATTTATTGCACAATATACCAGTTTTTGTTAAGTTAGTATGTATTGTGAAGAGTGTATGTTACATGTTTATTACATATTTACTAAATTCACTTACGAGAATAGGGTGGCTCAATAGTCTAGTGGCTAAAACATCGGTCAAGTGACCCAGTGGTCGCAAGTTCGAGCCCCGTCTGCCACTCTGTCGAGTAACAACCTTGGGCAAGTTGTTCACACTCACATGCCTCTGTCACCAAGCAGTATAATTTGGTACTGGTCGATGGGTGATGACGCTCTTCTGCTGGGACTGAAGGCCTGGCAGAAAGTAATGGAAGCCTACCAATGGCGGATGGCTTTTGCGGGCTAACTGCCTGTACACCAGGATCAGTTCCTGGCCCAACACTCTTTCACGAGTATGGGAGAACTTTACCTTTTTTACCTTACTTATGAGAATATTCAATCAGACACCGTGTTAATTCTCTCAGGCACACAGTACATATATCTTTGCAATATACTAATCAAATCAACTAACCTGTCTTCTTCAGCAGTCTCCGCAGCACGTAGTCATCATGTTCGTTGTTGTGAGACTTGTCCACAGCATCATTGCTCGGCTCATAGACACTCAGTCGGTCAACATTTTTTATCTTCTTACCATCAACAACTTCACAAAACAGTTTACTTCATCTCGTATATCTGTATAACTTCTTACAGTTTTGGTGAAAATATACTGCTTGTAATAACTACTAACAGGTGCCAGCTTAACAAAAACCAGACATCCAATGCCACTACCTACAGATACGATGGAGAATCACAAAACTGAAGTAACATTTCATTCAAATGTCTGAATTATGCAAAGACTGGTTGTGTGAGTAAACAGATTTCTAGTGAAGAATTTGTATACTAAGTTTCAGAGCCTGAAAGAAACAAGATAACACATAATCACCAATATCATATTTAGTACACAATTTCACAATTTTGTATATGTTTCACATCAGTAAATAAATGGAAAAAAAGACAAGACCAGTGGGTAATTTCATCGTATTAATGATTTTCCTTCAGTGATTTGACACTGTTGGTTGGGTGACAGGAAAATCATCGGGACTATAAACAAAACTGGTGTCACTTATCCTAAAGGTTCCATTCCAGAACAGGTGGAAAAAGGAAACTGAAAAGAGAAAAGACAAGTGGTAACAGTATCAAACTATGAACACGATGACATTAACTCAATGCATACCAGCCTTTCTCCGTCTTTTGTGGTGTCTTCTCGTGTGCTGCTTCCTTGCTGCAGATGGCCTGCATAAACTATTAGTGTTTTGTAGTTCAGCTGATGTCACTTGAGACACATCACAACGCACCTCACTGCTAACAGCTGCAGCACAACATAGAGAAATATTCTCACGATTAGCAATAATCAGAGTCCTACAAATGATATTAACTTTCCTAATAACAGATGTATGGTAACAGTAACTCATACCGCATTGGAGAATCGGCAGAGGCAGCAATGCATCTACGTTCGGAGTTGGTGGTGGACTGAAGAAAGGATTAGATCAACGGGTAACTTTCCCTTGTTGGAGTCAGTGCTTTATGTTTCCTTCAGTGCTCTGACACTGTTGGTTATGTTACAAGACGGCATGGCCCTGACTAATGCAACTGTAAATAATGCAGCGAACTTGTAATTACAAAACTACAACTATATTATATGTTAAATTATCTCGATTAAGGAAGTAACATCAAAAACTGCACTGAGATAAGATTAATGGTAATGTCACCTGAAGCCGGCACAGAAGGAGCAGTTTCATGCTCAGCATTGGAATAATTAATAATCTGTGTTGACACTGTTGTGTCTGTTGAAGGCGATTGGTTTACAGCAGCTGACACTACACTGCCATTGCTGTCTGTACGAGAAGCTTTATTCCTAGCAATCATCTGGCTCAGCCGTCTGGCTAGCTCTCTCATCTTTGTAACTCGTTCATCATCTGAACTGTCGCCACCGTCACCGGCAGGGCCATTGTCAAGTCCAAACTCTCGCTCTTTCTCCTTCAAAAAGTCAAATCTGTTCAGCGGCTTCTTCACAGTTGCTGCAGCAGAGTCCCGTGTGTGTCGGCGATGACTAAGCTTAACGTCAGAGTTCGTGCCGGCAAAGATTGCACTTGTTTCGGTTCCAGCTCTAGGGTTGTCGTCACCAAGTGTAAACAATTCAAACAGATCATTTGACTTGAAAAACCGCCGCTGCTTTGGATCTTTGAGCACACGATTTGTCAAAAACTGTTTAAATATCTGCCTGTAAAACAAAGATCACAGTGTAAAACACACTGCAGCAGAAAGAATCGAGAATCAAAAATAACTGCCACCATCTCTCTGTGATTGATGTTAGACACTTTCCATAACGAAAGTAATACAAAACAACTGTAAACAAAATTTCTGTAAACCGACTATACATATATTACCGGTGATATATTTTCTCCTCAATAGTTCCAGTGGTCAGCAGCCTGTAGACAGTGACAGGTCGTGACTGGCCAATACGCCATGCCCTCTCTCTGGCCTGTGTGTCAGTGCTAGGGTTCCAGTCAGGATCAAATATTATAACTCGATCAGCACCGGTCAAGTTGATGCCAAGTCCACCGACCCGTGTTGTCAGCAGGAACACGAACAGTGTGTCGTCCTTCAAACAACAGAGAGACAGTTCAGAAGTCACGAATCAGTAACAGACTAGAAATGCGTAACAAAGCCTAGTGTGTAGCCCGCTTGGCGCCGCAGTGTCGCCCCCTAGCGAATACCTACAAAAAACACTCAATTAATGATCACTACAGTACATAACAGCCCCGCTCCATAGCAAACATAGGTGAACTAAGCATTGTAATGATTAATGACGCCGGCCATACAACTTCTTACTCCTTAAACTCTGGAGTCACTAAACCAAATCTTACAAAATTTCTACAAAATGTTCACAAATCATTTCTGATTAATCTGCTTCAATCGAAATTGTGATGTTCCAATTCGTTTCAGAACACCAGTGTGCCACATGTAGGACGATCGTCAAATTGCAACCGAATCGCGGCAAAAATTCCATAAACTCCCTTCTTAAACTCTGAAATTATTGGACTGATGTTCACCAAATTTTTACACGATCTAGCCAAATCATCGCCATGTGATCTTTTTAAAGCCGCTTAACGATCAGCCAATCCGTGTTCGAGCAAACAGTAAAGGCAGTCAATTTTGCCTTCTGCAAAATTTAATTGGTTACCACAGCAATGTCCCTTCAGCTACTGCAAAACTTATGTCAATTTAATAATCCTCATATATATGTCTACCAACGCTAAAAAGCTGGTGAAGATCGGTCTGTTACTTGCCGAGAATATTCAGCTGTATATGCCGATTTTTTGCTGTCTCATCCAAAAAGGTGCAGTTGTTTCCCTCACAATCTCTGGGGTTACTGGACCAATCTTGATCATATTTGTACATGATGTAGCTACAATATTGCCATTAAATATTTTCGAATTGAAACTGCCATATTCCTACCCATTTCAGAACGCCAGCCTGCTGAATGAAGGTCAGTTTGCCAATTTTGCCCAAAATTTGTTGCGAATTGGTCCAGATCAATCATATTCACACAAATACCTATCATTTGGTAAAAAAATCGTAAAAAATCGGTCCGATAATTGGTCTCCAGTTAAAAAAATTATGGAAGGTAAAATATATAGCCAAGTCGGCAAGTTTGCCGAGCGGGCTAAACAACATATTCACAGTAATCACTTCCCAAAGATTGAATTTCCTCATTTTTCCAGCGACCTGCAGGAGCTATTTGATAACAGTGACCATCAGTGACTGATACCAATGATCGCATTAAAGCCTAAGTGCCACACTGAGACCAGTCTGCTCCAAGAACAAAGTTAACCAATGCAATTTTTTCAGGACAACTTTCCCGCCATTTCCTGGTGTTTAACTGAATATCTGACTTTTCTATAACCTATCTCTAATCACTCCAGGTTTTCCAAACTACTTGTCACCTGAGTGTCAACTGGCCATATTTGTTATGTTGCCTGTTGTGCAATGTACATCAGCTCTATAAGTCTGTACAAAGATGACACTATCAGACTATATTGTTCATGCATCACATGTAATACAACCAGTTACTAAGTGGTTTATAGTAACATAACTGCTACCATCACTATGACTATTATTGCTGAAAAGTGTTAGAAAAGCTACCTAGTATGCTGATCAAACACTTACAGTGTTAAAACGAGCAACCAGTGGTTGGCGTGAAGCAATTCCTGTGGCTCCGTCCATGCGAATATATGAATAATCTCTCTTCTGAACAAATGACTCCAATACATTCAACATCTGCAATCATAAAAGTTAGTCGCTGATGATGTTATTGCACGCAATAACTCCCACTGCAAAATCTATAGTGGATTCTCATCTTACACCAAAGCATAAACTTTCTTGTTTCTATAAATCATTTTATGATGACATCATCATCTATTTATCTCGCTGCTTATATAACATAATTTCTTCACGCATAGATAGCGCACGCATCAAAGGTCTCTGTTTTACAAAAATAAATACATACTGTATTATCAACAATATCAGCACCAACAACTTCATGTTCACTAAACTGACCTGCCTGCTTTGGGTGAAAAGCAAAACTTTATGACCTTGCTTCTTCCACAGTTTCAACAGCGACTCGACAACTATCATTTTCCCAGATCTTTTCCAGTAACCATACTCATCGGCTTCTGTGTTGGCACCGTCATCAGCGTCATCATCTCCAATAGGACCAAAAATCCTTGGTCCACCAGTTGACAAGTCTGGATGATTGCAAACTTTGCGCAGAGTTATAAGACCAGGAAACACCTGTACAATATGCATGTGACATCACACAATTAAGTATGTAAATAAAAGTCACAAACTGCCATGGTCCCATAACTGAAAAAAACAAGAAGCTCTGCTATGGCAGAGAGACCGCGCGACGTGCTTGTCAGTATAGAAAAAAACTTGCAATCAATGAATGACCTTGACATACACCCAAGGTCATCACAGTTGCTGCTATTAAATGGCCATGATGATGGTAAACGGTATCTAGAACAAATCTGGTAAGTAGTTGTGGCATTGTCCAACACATCTGAAAAACGTCACCCAACAACCACATAAAATGCAGTCACACTGCATGGCAATATGTGGTGCTATTTACCATGTAGTTTCCACTGAGAATCATGTGACACTCCTTTGAGTCGAGGTATTCCTGATAGACTTGTCGCTGTTCATCTGTCAAACGACAGAACAACACCTGCTCGTTCTTGTCGGGAAGCTGGAGATTCACTCGGACGTCGGCTTTCATACGTCGCAGCAGATACGGAGCAATCGTGTCGCGCAAAACGCACGCACATCTGTACGCTGTCTGCACCTGAATTCACATAACGGTCAAGTGTTAGCTATTTGTCTGGCAAATGCTAGCTGGGGGCCTTAGCTGACAGCAGCATTTCTCAAAGTTTGCACAAAAATCTATTACTCCACCCGTAGCAGGGTTGCAAAGTATTGCAATCAGTATGTCTGTTTGTCTGTTGCTTATCTCAAAAACTGCATCCAAACTTTGCGTAACTTTCTGAATAGGTTATCTGCGGTCATGGTTCAGTCGTCTTCTGGCAACAATGCAATAATTGTTACTTCTGGTTTTTGACAAAATCACGTAGCCAGGCTATGGGAGGTTGATACAGCCAACTAAAAACACTCAGTCGACTGCATTACAGTTCTGGAGATGACTCGTAGCAGAAGGATCAACCAGATCCATTCAACAATGATAATCCACCTACGGATCTATATACTATCAGCTACTGTTATCAAGCAGCACCGATGACAAAGTCGACGACCATGAAAGCAGTGAGTTATTCATATACCTGAACTTGAGTTGCGTTGGCATAACCTCCTTGTACAATTGGCACTGAGAAGTGCTGCATGAAGTCAGGCAGAGTGCCAAGCTTGCCAGGAAACACAAAGTCAAGCAACGACCACAACTCCTTCAAATTGTTCTGCATTGGACTTCCAGACAGAATTATCCGATGACATGTTCGAAACTACAACGTCCACAAACACATCTAAAATTAGTGGCTGCAATAAAATGCATTAAAATTCATGCACCACAACTGTCGGGATTCTACGATGGACACTGGGATTGCTGCTCGTCACCTGACCCACATTTTGCTATATATCTACGTGACAGCCCTTGATGAACTGCACTGCATACATGACGTCACGTCTCACTGGTCTACGTGTTTGACCTCCGCGTATATATACATCCTCGTGGCCTGCTGGAGAACTACGCCGTACGGCCTGGCAAGGTCGGGAGGACAGTAGCTGACGTGCTGACAGTAGTCAAATCAGCAGCACGATGTCATTACAGTGCTGCATTAATGTACAAGAACTCCTGAGCAACAACTGGAGCATGTTCCTATAACTCTCGCCAAGTTTGTAAATGATGCTTATTAACGTGGTCGTGCAAATGTGTGGCATACCTAACATGAGACAGATGTTCTCATAAGCAGAAGGAAGTGAGAGCCAGTGGCCAAATTTTCACATCCTAAGATGATCTTAGTATAAAATTATGACGAGAAACCAAAGTTATGAACATCCTAGGAGAAAGTTGTGAACATCTTAGGAACCTTTGAAAATCGGGCCCCGACCTGCTTGCAGACGAGAGTGATCTGTGCATCCGGGTTTCGAATCTTGTGACCTTCGTCAAGAATGACGTAATGCCAGTCACTGCTCAGCAGCAAGTCCTGGTGTATCAGCGCGGTACTGTATGCCGTGATCAGGACGCCACGTGATCGCACCACGCCGTTCACCAGGACACTCTACGACGTGACACAGTCAAATCTGCCAGAGCATTCATGTATACAAGTTACTCAGCTCTAACAGTCGTACATTTTTTTAATGAAAATTTATTTCATTAATTTTTTTCTTTAGTGTGTTTACACTAATGGCCTCTGATCTGTAAAAACCAGTGCCACTTATTAAAGTGGCCATGTGAGAGAGTGGCAACATTAAAGCAACCGTCTTTTTTTCTAACGTTACCGTGGTCTGATGCATTGAGTGTACATTTCGACATTTCTGTATGATGGCTGAATCACTCAATCACAAAGGGTCTCTTCTCAAATTAGCGGAAGAAAAATACGGAAGTAGAGATAAACTGCCGCTTATGGACCACTTCCGGTTCTGCCACGTCCCTTTTTGGCCGCCATCTTGAGCAAAGAATATTAAATGACCACCGCAATAAATAAGTAAGAAATTGATCGGATTTTTCCAGAGCTTTTCACCGTTAAAAGCTCGAGAAAAGTCCGGCCAATCTCTTACTTATTTATTGCGGTGGTCATTTAATATTCTTTGTTCAAGATGGCGGATATTCGCATAATTAAAAACATAGATATATTAATACAAATAATTTTCCTTCCACTGCTCTGCGAATAACCCTAGATATCGTCAAAATACTGCGATATACCATCAAAAAATACCGTACCGTCTTACGTAAAGGCATATTTGCTTTGGAAAAATACCATCAAATACCGTAGCTTACCCATCACTAATATTTTTAAATTTTATTTAAAAAATTAGAACATCTCTAAAACAAAATGACGGCAGTCACGTGACCGGAAGTGGAAGTGGTCCAAAAGCGGCCGTTAATCCCTACTTATGGACCAGAAATTGGCTAACCCACATTCATCTTGCACACAGCAATTAAAACCGAAGCTGTTCGTGGTGGTAAGTGCTCAGTGCAGTTCCCTTTTGAGCTTTATCACTGTTGACTGAATGACTACAAGTGCACGCGGCTAGTAATAACCTGCTCCAATTGTCCCAAAGGTTCATTTGGGGGCCTGACCCACAGAGTTAGATATCCACTGTAACATAGCAAGTGTACTCCATGTGGGCTGTAGTCCACAGTGTTGCCAGTAGCTAATGCCTGTTGGAAATTCCCTCCATAACCGACTGATTGAAAGGTTTTACGTCCCACTCGACACAAAGTAGGACATTGTGGAGATGCTCTTTCCAGCTAATCTTTTGGCTTCGTACTGACAGAGCCCTCCATGACAACCACGTAAAGAAAGCGTAACAAACTAGTGAAAACCAGCGACTTAGTCGCCATAAATTGTCCCCGGTGAATCCAGTGTGCATGATTTCATTCACAGTGATTGCATCACATGATGAAATGTTGATCACCGACACAGAAACTGTAGGGTGAAGTTTACATCGATATCGATTGGTCAGCAAGGATCTGTGCTGGTTACGCCACCTCCAGTAAATACTTAACTCTGTAAAATGGCCCAAATTGGAGCTAAACAAAAACTGAGTGTCCAATACTAAGTTATATTATTTAGCCCGCTCGGCAAAGTTGCCGGAGGGCTATATATTTTACCGATGTTTTTTCGATATTTTTTTTTTATTTTTTTTTTAATGGTCGACTTTCTAGCCCTCGTAGCTCAGACACTAATGGAGCAATCTTCAC
>Ga0209782_1001819_pt1 | contig 11499 bp, 9 predicted proteins | sample WorMetmaBAHAMAS1_FD_187390 | JGI IMG/M metagenome (GOLD analysis project Ga0209782, IMG submission 187390) | Marine gutless worms symbiont microbial communities from Max Planck institute for Marine Microbiology, Germany - Inanidrilus... | ecosystem: Host-associated > Annelida > Digestive system >...
TCTTTGCTACTTACTAACAACGCCTCACCCGGATCGTCGGATGGGATGATGCCGGGATTTCTGGTGGAAGAGGGGATGGGTCATCTCGCGCTGTGCTAGCCACTGCTAGGCCCTCTTGTTTCGGTCTATAGTTAAAATGAACATTGATCAGTCGTGTTCGTAACTTTCGCGAAACGAGAGATATTGCACGCGTCACTGTCGCTCCTTCCATTGTTCTCGTGGCAAGATTATTCTCAGAGGAAGTTATTAATAATTTTTCGAAAAAAAATAGCACAAAGTGCTAGATCTCGGGATGTCGTTTAAAAGAAACGGCATTCGGCGGGTCCAGGGGCTGTAAGAATGGGCGGCCAAAACTGCCTTTAGTTACGGATGTTAATTTATATGTTTCGGCTGTGTTGATTGGTTGGAACGAACGTCTCTGAAATTTGGTGTTTTTTGTACCGATAAGGACGTAGACCTTGACTCGGTCTATTTTCATGAGGTGCCGGGTTCCTAGATTGCATTATAATATTATCTATGTCTTATTTGTGTACAGGGTCTTCGTGGGCAAACACAGGTAAGACTGTCAGTTATTGTACTGTTTTTATTGTACTGCTACGATGTCTGTCTGTCCGTCTGTCTGTGATGGAAGTGCATTGGCGCATTATAGCTAATTTAGGTTTCAAATTCCGATCCAACTTTACCGCGCATTGCGGCCGCCGTGCTGCTGGCGGGCGCCGTTCTGCTCGCCATGCTGCTTGCGGGCGGATCATCTCGTGCCATGTTAGCCAGTGCTAGGCTCTCTTGTTTGCCTATGTCACATGTCACCAAATAGTGCACCGACGAGCAGACATTGTTACCTCTTGTGATAGATAAAGGCACCAGGATATTTGAGTATCGCTCAGTTTGCATGCTGCTATCTCCAGTGGTTTGATTGCAACTGAGGCTTCCTTCCTTATAATAATTATAGGCTCTGTGTATGTGTGTGTATACACGCTCTAAAAGGAAAACGACTTGAGCTATCAACACCAAACTTGATGGCAGGACCTCGGTATGCCTTGACCCTGAGGTCAAAAGGTCAAAGGTCAAGGTCACATGGTTATGAAGTGGGCTGCCATGCAGCGTGGGTATGCATGTCGATATGACTGCTTAGGTTTTTGCTGGTTACGTGCAGAATTTCGTTGTCTCTGTTGCTGCTTTATTTCTCTGCAGGCGGAGGCAGTGCGATGAGAGGATCACGTGACCGTCGTCATGACGACGTTTACGCGGAATCATCGCAGCAACTTCGACGTACGTTTTACGCACTGTTTCCGCATATAATCTACCGGACCGTTCGTTCGTTTAGCAAGTCTCACCTCGTCCGCGAACATTGATTGGTCGCAGCCAACGGCGAACTGCATGGTTCGCTTCACAACGCACGACCCAGTTCGCCGTGGCTGCGACCAATCACAGCGCATTCAGTTCAGATGAAATCAGATGAGGTGAGGTAAGATGAGATTAGACGAGTGATATGAAAGCTCCTTTATACATTACCGCTCACAATCGTCTCACACTCTCACTGTGGCAGACGATACGATACGAGTATCACGCAATGATCAATGCCTATATTATTATTATTATTATTATAAACCAAAATGACTACAAGGACACCTAACAAAAAGTTTGTCAGAGTTGCGGTTCAGACGACATCAGAATGTAGACCTACAGTGCAGAAACACAAATTAATTATCAGGAAAGCTGCGACAGTAGAGTAGGCTATTATACTTGCGACAGAACAGCTCTGTCTTCAACACCCGTCTGAAAGCCAACAGTGACGTGTCCGAGGTAATGTCGGAAGGCAAACTTTTCCAGACGCGTGCAGCAGCCACAGAGAAAGAGCGATCGCCCATGGTAGAATGGCGCGCCACTGGAACGTTGAGCGTTGCCGTTGATGAGGATCGCAGACGCTGTCGTGCTGGCATATCTATGTAGCCAAAAGTAAGCAAAAAATAACGTTAAAAAATTAATAATGTTATTTAATTTGATTTTTGCGTGTGTTAGAGCTGAACGTGCAGATCGAGCGTCGTCATCTCGAGATCGCCGAGATGCTGCGTAAACTGATGGAGTTGGAGGACGCCAACAGAGCCGAGGCGGCCGCCCTAGTCCGCCTCGCCGTCGACCACGACTCGGCCGCCGCCTCGCCGTCCGCCCGAGCCCGACCGGCCGCCGCCGGAGACGGCCCCGTCGGCCCGGCGGCCGGTCCGGACGCCACCACGTCGTCGGCGACGGCGGCGGGCGGCGACGACGGAGCGGAGGCGGCCCGGGCCGGCGTGAAACGACGCAACCCGTTCAGTCGGGCGGTCAGCGCCATACGCAGGAAGTTCGCCAGGCCGCAGCAGGAAGCGATTCCGGCCGCCGCTTGAAACAGACACGACCGACCGACCGACCGACAGCCGTCTGTCACCAGCAGTAGGCCCTATATAGAGCGGGTTTCAACACCCACACACGGCTGCCTCACTTTCGTTTGAAACCGATCCAGGTCCGTGGAATGCGGGCTTAACGTAGGCGATCCGAGTGAGGCGGCGGCTTTGTAGGTGTTGAAACGCGCACTGTATGCTGCTGTCACCGTGTCCGTCAACTGTGGTCGTCACCGAGATGTCATCGATAGAGAACAGTGCTCGCTCTCGCTGCAGGTCTCGTTCCGAAACGCCACACTGTCAAAAAAACATCCGCACATCCACGGATATTTTGTGGCGAGTTTTCCGTATTTTAACGGTACCGGTTCCACGTATACGTTTGTACTTTGTATCCGTAAATCGACGGAATAATAATGAAGCGCGGACCCACATCGAAGTGTTTATAGAGTTATTGTAAATTGGCAGATTGTTTATTTCCAAAACATTGACCCTTTATACCGCTCGTCTTTGTTATTTTGTCCGGACACTGGAGACCGTTGATGCTCAGTCGGTTAATGTTGTCCGAGGTAGGCCTAATGGTGACTGATTCTAGGTTTCTAGCAGAGATCTTCGAGCTGTTTCCAGCTATTATATCACAAAAGACCGAAAAGAATCCATTTACCGTCATTACTTTGACCTACCCAACCAAAATTTTGGGTGGGCATCATGGGTCCAGACAAATGACAAACATTTGTGCGTATAATTACAGGGTGGCCCAGCTAAAGTGAAGCCAACTTATATTATTCATGGTAACATTTGTATGTATAGGTAAAATTCAATGATTTTGGCACATGTAAACTGGGCCTATATACAACAAGTAGTGGTGTGATGCAACTTTCAAGCAAATTTTGTCGTAAAAAACACTTAACACGCTAGATGGCGCCACGCAGGATCAACGTGACTGCTGCATACAGCTTGGAAAAATCATATGTTAAACAAACTTCTGCAAATAGTTCAACTGTTATAACGTATTATTCAACACACAACAATGTTGCACAGTAAAGATGTCGACAGCTATAGTTTAACTTATGTTCAATATTTCCACCAATCTCCTGTCTCTTTCGCTGCAATTTACTGTCTACTATTCAATACGTATAGTCAGCTCATATACATTGAACTGTTTTTTTGCATATACAATTATTTACTATATACTATGTATACTTGTTTGCGGTATGTCAAACAATTAATAAAGCATCACTGACTGACTGACTGACTGACTGACGACAGACAGCCTGCAGGCGCGTACGCCTCCAATGGTTGATGCTGCCATCATTGAACCTCTGTGACATTGCGCGCCACTCCAGCACGATCACCTACTTCAATTGTTCCACGTTCTCCGACTTTCTACCATGGTACAAGCGCTCCTGCAGGGCCATCCAGTTGGTATAATCCACCGGGTTTAAGTCCGGGATGTTGAGTGGCCACATGTTTGGTTCGATGAAGGTGATATTCTAACGCCACAGATATGCGATGGTGTTTCGAACCGTGCGTGACAGCGCATCGTCCTGCTGCAGTCTACCTGTACGGTGTACCGAACCTTGGTGCCGCCATTTAGCGAACAATATTAAATATTAATATTATTATATTAATATTTATGAACTGTTATCATATTTAGCAAAAATTATTGAATTTTACCTATGCATTCAAATGTTACCGTCAAAAATGTAGTAAGTTGACTTCACTTTAGCTGGGCCACCCTGTATACACGTGTACCTACTGTAGATATTGTTATTGCTGTTGTCGGTGTTTGTATTTTCATTAGCACTCATGCGATACTGTAGTCGGTGAAACGGTTTTGTTGTTGTCTAGACTGTATCGGTGTTCTGTCATCGGGGCACAGTTTATCGATTCTTTTTGAATTTATTATCTGAGTTTTTTTTGTAACAGTGAACATTAGCAGGACTCCGAGCTGTTAGTCTTTGCTACAAGTAGGACATATGACTGCTAGTAGGCCTACAAGACCCGGTTCATTTGATGGATGAATGCAGACTGAGTGCCAGCCAGGTGGCGCCAACACTCAGACCAAGCTAGCCAATCTACAATGACAGTGTGCTGTCAGTCCGCCGGTATCCACGTCCACCGTCGCCATTTATTATCATTATTCAGCTGCGGCGATTGTATTTGCAGCTTTACAGACACGTAAGCTTCATTTTAATTGTATAAAGTCAGTTTTGCAACAGTTGCAGTTCTGTAGAGATTGTATTGTATGTTATAGGCGCCCCCCCCCCAACAGGGACCACCTTGTTCATTGCTGTCTGTCTGTTTGTTGATCTTTCTTAATTCTTGTCAGTTCTGACAGCAGGCAGTCAGCAAATGAAAACGAAAGCGTGTGTTTAAACTATGTTTCAGATAGTATGAGGTTTTAATTTCTGTACGCTAGGCCTATAGCCTGGCCTATAGGCTACGTGTTGCACGAACAGTCGCTTTTATTTAGAATTTTACAAGTGGGAGCCCAGCCCACACACGCACACCCATGTAAAACTCAAATGCGTGGTTCACTCATGTCTTGCCTATAAATTTGTCAGTATTTTGGGCAGTAATTTCAGTAATTTTTCAGAACTATGGAGGCAGGCTCAAGCGTCCACTCCTCAAATTTGTGTGACCCTACGCCCACTGTCCGTGAAAATTGAGTGAATCTATTTTGACACCAGAAAACACAAAGTCCGCTCTTCGACTGTAGTAATAAGTCGCATATCGTTTGGCAAGACGACGGACGACACTGTGCGTGTGTCTGTCCGTCCGTCTGCGCGGTCTGTTCCGTCTTAGCAGCGGTCTATGTTCAAACTAACTCGTCGTAAAACCATATAAAACTTAACACGTAGCCTACGTACTCAGTTCGTTGTACCACCTCACCTGAGTTGTGTAGCTACACTACCTAGTGCCGCGATGACGCTGGGATGTACCGTTGCGGCGTGCAATGGGCGTGCCTGGTGAGGAAACAGTAGCGTAGTTTGATTCGTGCTGGAATTAGAACCGATATGTTTACACTGCGAATGTCGATGATCACTCCTCAACCGTCTACCTGCTTACACGGCACTGCCAAACCACCACGCTCGTGCCTCGGCCAACTCGGCTCTGCATCCTTTCTGGGCCGCGTCGTGCTGCGCAGCTAAAGGCGCGGCGTCAGCAAAAACTCTGGGGCAAGAGCACGGGTTTTATAGTGAGGGATTTGGGGTAGGGGCAAAAGCTCTCCCAGTACGGGGTCTGTAAATAAATAGGCCCTATGTTGAAAACCGTAGATTTTGATGCATTTTACAGCCACCAAGAGCTTAGCACAAGCTGATGACTGGTCGTATTCGGGGGGAGGGGTAATCCAAAATTCCTAATTGGTGTTGTGCGCAAATTCCACGGGAGGCCCCGGTGGAAAATTGGGGGTCCAATCCCTTCCCCGTGGTGTAGCCGGACCCTGGCAACGAGAGGTGGTTTGGCGGTGCCGCGTACGCTGGTTGAAGGCTGTCGAGACGGTGACGTTCACAGTCTAAAGAGTTGGTTCCATCATGAAGCTTTATGTTACGGTTTCATCATCGCGTGCCCGCTGTACACCGACAATTTACATCCCAGTGTCACCGCGTTCGCCAGATGGCGTAGCAGCGGACAGGTGAGGAGAAATGCGATAGAAATATAAATATTGTTTTTTTGCGAGTTTAAAAAAATATTATCGACTAAAGGTGGCCTAAAGCCGTGTTCACATTGCACTGTCTCATCTCAACTGAACTAAACTGGACAGTCTGCTAGATGAATTATTAATAAATTTGATTATGAAGATGATTATATTGAGTAAGCTTAGCCTAAGTTAAATAATGAATGGATTATCATTTCTCTTCTGTATTCTGTAAACTTATCTTTAATCTAATTATCTAATTTGCCACAAAACCTGTGGACTTTGTATTGCAATAAATTTGTATGAATTATTAAATGCTGAACATTCCTTCGATATCAGTCACTCTGTTACAGTAGTCAAGCCATATGTCCGTCATTCTAAGCACACGAGCACAGATTATGGAAATCAGTCTGAAGCAGACCTCCAGATGAACAAACACTGTACAAAGATTGTATTGGTGTTTAATGCCAAGACAAAGCCAATTTCGTATTAAATGATGATAATGCAGAAGTGCTGCTCCAAAGAGCAAGACATCAAAGTTTCAAATATTTTTGTTTTGAATTGATTTAGCAGCAATTTTATGTATAGACTATGCGATGTTTAAGTGTGTCTTTTGTTTTTAGCTTTTTTTTAGAGATTTAACACACAGTATAGCCTGCTCTCAATCAAAAATGGACAGGCAATTTTTCCCCTGAATTCAATTTATAATGCTCTTTATTGACTATATCTGCTAGTTTTCTTTGTACGAGACTGACAACACTATTTGCGTGCCTGCTGTTCGCGTACTATAGCGTATTGCACATACAGGGTTTACAGCACTTTGATTTTATGCACTTTATGACTATTTTACAGTAAGCTGTATTGTGTTATTACTAAGTATGTCTAAGATTTTAAACTCAGATACCTCGGTGGTACATTTAGCTAGGATTTGTTATCATTGTAGGCGTTGTATGATGTCTGTATGGCGTTTTGAAGCAGAAACTGGACGGGTGACCATTAGATGCACTTAGTTTAGTTAACGCTAGTGTTGTAGTTACACTGTTAGAAATATAATAATCTGTGTGATCGTAATTCTTTTACTTCACAGCAAGCAGTAAAGGTGGACAAAGGACGTAGTCAGCGCATATTTCACAGCAGTTGTCGTCATTTTACGTCAATTATAACTTGTCTGTCATGGCGATGGCGAATGACAGTACAGAATGAAGCATGGGTGAGATTCATTTTCCACTGTGCGGTGGGTGTCGTCGGGGCATTTTTCTGCACCCAGGTGAAACGTACAACTTTTTTATTATTCCATTCCGGATTTCAGTTACTGACACGTTAACTTTGCCTACAGTAGTAGTGAAGATAATGGCACGACAGGACAGCATGAATTAATGTCCATTGATTAACTATACAGTTATTGCTCAGATCCAATTTAATGAAAATCAAACCAGTTTCAAGTGTGATGCATCTTCTACATGCACTTACCACTAGTGTTTGGTATAATTTACATTTATGTTGTGCAGTGTTGTTAAACTGTGGCTAACATGTCAAACTATGACAGCTATTCATATCAAATGAATCTTGTATTTAATATGCTGTAAACAGCAGGCTTGTGTTATAATGCTATCAGAAAGATGTAATAACTGTTGAGTCAGTGTGTTACTAATTTATATATGAATGTATGATTTTTCTGTATTTAACCTGCAAATTTATCAACTGGTTATACAAAAGTTATACTGATTAGCTGTGGATGGAAATTTCAGTTGTGTAAACATTCCGATGTAAATAAAACTATTAAAAATTTCAGTACAAAAGCTGTGTTTGTTCTTTAGATATTTTACAAAGCATGACTCATTTCTATAATAACCAACTTTTGGCCAAAAACTAAGTTTTATTTAAGATCATTAGTGCCATCATTAGAAAAAAATTCATGATGCCAAAATTAATATTTCAGGCAAAGACAGATTTTTAGGTAAAAATTGGGCACAAGCCATTTTGATGTACTGCCATTCATTCCAAAAACAGTAAGCAACGTAAAGCTTTTCCAAGTTGGTTTATAAAAAGACAGTAAAACAATGTCACAAGATAATGAAAACATCTGACGCTAACCAAGCATGCGATTGTTACGTGTTAGCAAATGGCATAGTCATTCTGACAGACGTAACAATTTCTGCCAAAATCTAGTGCAGCCATACTTACTGGTGAATGCTTTACTAGTATACAGAGCACACTGAAGTACTGCTTTCACCACTATAGTGAGTATCCTCAATCTTTACTCTCAAATGCAGATCATAAAATCAGAATACACAGTTGACACAATATCACTACCTAGAATCACATATCTACAAGACATTTTAATAAGCTCCTAGTCAGCAAATGAAAGGGTGAATCACTGACATGGTATCTCCACAAAAATACGGCTTTGAAGTCCAGTTAGTCGACAAAATAACCAGTGTAAAAACAAGTGACTGGTATGTTACACGACAGTTTCCTTCTGTCACCTCCACAGTTATGCCATAATCCTTCATATGTATTCTTCACAATCATCACTGATATACCATTCTGACTGGTTTCTATTTTTAGTTTTCTTGGTTAACTTTCAGTCACAGTTCCACCTGCTGACTCAGCTGGTTATCTACTGGCTTTTTAGCATATGATGCATATTCATCATTATATCGTTTCGCATCACTTCATCTCCATCTACGCTATTCAGTTCATCGAAGTGGTCAATATGTACAGCTGTTATCTATAATACACCGCACAAATCAAGACAATGGCAAACACAGAAACTGTACAGGCCAAGAGAGAGCTACAAGCCCTTAGCAAGCATATCAACTTCATTTCATGATCCATGCACACCACAAGAAATATTGTCTTCAGTCCAGTAAATGAGTTCACGTTACGAAACCAGCTTATTGAATGGCTACTGTAACTTGCATCTCATCACATCACCAAATCGCTTTTATCAGAGCACTGGGTCATTATAGCAGGAAAAAGGTGGCTCAACTTACAGGGTATAAAGTGTTAACAAGCGCACCTCAAAGTGCAGCACTATATGCCCGTCTAGAAAGGGAACTGAAATAAAAGTCCATTTTTGTCTAGTTTAATAAAAACTGGCCAATTTACACATCAAAATGTCAATATGGTGAATCTGTGTAAAAAAATCTGGAATGCTGCTGTTCACCATTTCAAATACAGAGATAGGTGAAATCGAAGTAAGTCCATCCAAAGGGCAAATTTGGAATATTTGTTAGAGTTAGATTCTGGAAGTCGCATCATTTGTGCCACACCAAAATACACTGCTGAAAGCTGCCAGTGGTTCTGGATGCACAAGACTGTACAAAGTTCAGTATCAACTCAGCATTCAGGCCAACCACTAGCAGCACTGTGTTACAGTAGTCAAGCCAGCTGTCCATCAATGCCATCACACAAGCTTGGATGGTGGAAATCAGTCTGAAGCAGACCTCCAGATGAACAAAGACTGTACAGTTTTTCAGTGCCAGTACTTCTAAAAAAATTCAAGATTTAGGCGAACCACCAAACATCGCTGTGTTATAATAGTCAAGGAGCTGTTCACCATCACTATCACACGAGCTTGGATGGTGGAGAGCGGACTTGCGGTGGAGGCAGCTGATGGTAGGCCGGGGGTGGTGCAGCTGTAGGCTCCACCACGACTGGCTGTTCGTCGACAGGGCGTCGAGGAGACGGTTCCATTCTGCGCGTAGGCGGAGGCAGCACGTACTGCTGCGGAGGTGCTCCGCTCACGTCTGCATCCGAATCCGACGGCATCTTCTTCTCCTCCGGAGGCATCTCCGGTGTTCTGGTGCCATCGTCCCTCGCTGGCGGCGGCAGGTGGTACTGGCGTGGCCGACCCTGCGATGGCTCTCCGGGACCCATCGGCTGCTGCTGTGGTGCAGCCGGATACAGCTGCGGAGTGTGGCGTCCGACTCCGCCGCCCGGAGTCACCGATGGCGTCGCCAGGCGTGATCGACGCTGAGCGATCAGCATCGTTCGATCGTCTTTGCGCTTCTCCTCGGCCACGTCGCAAGTGCAGACTCTCATCATCATTCCGACATTCAGTGCCAGCTGCACAATCCATACCGCCACCACCAAGAACGACGCAATCTGTACAGCAGAAACAACAAATATAATAATAATTATACAACAACAACAACATCATTTCATGGAAATTGAGTATATCAAACATTATTAGCTGGCACCTAAGATACTCAGCCTAAAAATATGAATTAAACATCAGCCAAATTTGTGTTTGCTAGCATTTCTTGAGGTTCGATAATATTATCAGATCAACCACTCACGCAGATGAGAATCAGACATCCGTAAAAGTTGCTTCCATCAATACCACGGGTTCTGCCACGAACAATACGCATGTTCTGCCACCACACATCCCAACCCTGCACCTCTGAACAGCTGCACATACACATCCAGCAACTTAAATTTAAAATGTGTAACCAATCTTAGAACAATTATTTTACAATAATTTACAACGTTCTTCTTAATCTGAATGTTCTAGTTGGCATACGCAAGCACAACAGTAAAAGTTTGCTCAAAAAAATCCTTCGGTTCTCAACTAATGGCACCAAGTAGCATAGGATCTGTAAAATGCACATAAAATGCTTGTGTGTCAAAACAGATGCATTTTAGTAGCTGTTGGTTATACAGCAACAAATATTATCAGCACAAACCTCGAACTCCAAATGTGGAATTGTCTTGTAGTGACTTAGCTTAGAATAAGAGGAAGACATCTGGCCCTCAAAATAAGCAATTTATCCCTAAAGGTTTTTTTCTGGAACAGTGGAATAGGTAGAGAAAGAAAACTAATGGCAAACCGGCTATCCAAGGCTCATCTGTAAAATGGGAAGAAAGGTAAAAGTAAGTTAAACCTCTGTGCTGCCTGAGCAACCATGGTCGTCGTGGTGAACGGAGTAGTTGTCGTTGTGCACATATCTATAGTGTACACCACCGTCGAGTTGGTATCCAAGTCCAGCATGCTGTGCACGATGTTACACGGTGCCATAGTCCCAGTGCTGCTCGGCAACGGAGTTGTTGTCGTTGACGAGACGGCAGGAGACGATCGTGCTGTGACGCTCAGGAATTCTAGGAGATTGACACAGAATACCTGCGTACCCGCTGCCACAACTGATGCACTGCATATCTCCAGGCATGTGATAAGAATGTTGACGATCAGGAAAACAGGGTTCAGTGCACCCAGAATGTAAGCAATATGCCAGTCATTCATATTCCTATACACAACATGTACATACACTGCACTGGCAAACCACCAATCGCTGCTACAGTTTACTGCAAATCTAATTTGTCAGAGATATTATTTACTGGAGAAAAAAAGTCAATTTGAGTAATGGTTCATAGACTATCAATGAATTACCAGTAACTGTCTAAAGTAACAGTCTATTTATCTACTGAATGGATCCACGAGCACACTGGATTATCTTTCTTAACCTTAAAGGAGAGGGGGGT
>Ga0209782_1001820_pt1 | contig 11496 bp, 5 predicted proteins | sample WorMetmaBAHAMAS1_FD_187390 | JGI IMG/M metagenome (GOLD analysis project Ga0209782, IMG submission 187390) | Marine gutless worms symbiont microbial communities from Max Planck institute for Marine Microbiology, Germany - Inanidrilus... | ecosystem: Host-associated > Annelida > Digestive system >...
AAAATTGAACAAAACACATCAATTTACTATGACAAGTGCAAAAATGAAGCAAAACAAATCTCGGATGTTGCACACCGACAGACTAGTATTAGATAACTTTATGTCAATTCTAAGCTCTACAACACGTGACTGTAACAATATATCAAGCACCACATGCTATCAGCAACCTGCAAATGTTGAATTTGGCCAACATCAGTTTTCTTTCGACGAAATATCATCAATTTTTTAATCATAAATCAATTATGCAGGCCAACTATTGCAGCCCCAGGTGAAAAGATGAAGTTTTTCGTTACAGAAGTTTTACAGCATGCATGCCCTTCCTGATAGCAACTGTCTCATCTAAATTCTAAATTATGAAGTAGACACTACTGAAAACCTTACCTACCAGCAGCTGTAACGTCACTTGCTTAACGTCCCTTTTCAGCACAAATATATAGCTATATCAGGGACAAAAGGTGAGAGGTGGAGAGCTACCCCTACCCAGTATAGGAAGGCCAGCGATAAATTAACCTCAAGCCTGGCCGCCTTTTTATTCAGCAGCCACCCAAAAAGGGAAAGGGATCGAGAGGCAACCTCTGCTTAGAAACCAGAGACACTGTTGTGTAGTCTGGCCTTAGAGATCACGGACTACCTACCTACCTACCTACCTAATCACAGAGTAGAGCGAATGCAACGCCGTGCCATTCACACAGGATGTGTTCACAAACACGGGCGTTATTATTCAGTTATGCCCAGCAATGCACATTTGCTGGATGGACTTGCATCTTTATTTGAACAGGGATGACAACCAGGCACTGCTAGCCAATTTCAGAATGTTAATGGCAACCTATCTCTAGTCAATTGATGTGGAATCTACCGGCCGGCCACGGCCAGCTGGCGCTAGTCAGGCTCGTGACGTACAGCAGCAGCAGCAGATAGTTGACAGTTGACAGACTAGGGTCCGGTTTTTCCACAGCAAATTAATCTCCCGTTAATTTAATCCGGCATTAAATCTGGCAGATAATGATCAATTTACTCAGATGTCATTTTTCCACAAGGCAGTTCGTCAATTAAATCGTCCGTTTAAACCGGACCTAGATTTGCGGAAGGCTGGCAAGAACGAGAAAAATTACGATTAACCGGACAGTGGTATATCCCAGATTTAAGACCAGTTAACCAGCAGCAACTCTTCTCTGTACTAGAGATTGGTTTGATGAAAGATGACTAAAATGGCAAAACCCAAGAGTTTTGGATAACATTACCGGCAGGCCACAGAAATACCCTTATTTTTTATATACAGAAATTAACTAAGATGTCTTAGAGGATCTAGATCTAAGTCACTTCAGTTTTTAGACAATAGTTCTTTTGCTTATTTAGTTCTTTTTATTTTGTTCGAAGCAGTAGATTAAGCTGACTACCATAACTGTCAGCTTCTTACTGTGCACTAAACATTCTCTACTGTATTGTAAGTAGTAGAGGTTTTTCAAGCTATATGCCCTTCGTGAAACACATTAAACAGAGTGAAAAGTACTAAAGAACAAGAGAGCCTAGCACTGGCTAGCACGGCACGAGATGATCCGCCCACAAGCAGCACGGCGAGCAGCACGGCGGCTGCAATGCACAGTAAAGTGGGATCGGAATTTGAAACCTAAATTAGCTATAATATGCCAATGCACTTCCGTCACAGACAGACAGACACTGACATCATAGCATAAGTGCGAGATGTATATTATTACATTTCGGCACCAAAAATGAAATCAGCAACCTACTCACAGAAAATAACCTACTAGGCTCATCCTTTCTTCGTCAACTAACAGAGTTGAATGGACTCATAAAGCAAGGGCAGTGGCTACCTTTAAGCCAGTTGTAGTGGTACTAGTAGTGTCTGCAGAAAAATAACGGACAGAGGATACTCACTCTCCTGGAGCTGCTGTGTTGCTCGCTGGATACAAGTCTCAAACACTTGAGCATCAGCCGAACTGTGGAAAGTCAAGCCAAACCGCTTGCCACGTGTCCGCCAATGATGGAATGTTGGAGTCGCTTTAACATAGAGCAAATCATCAGTGACGGCACAGTCCAACACGACCTACAACATAGCCCGATAAACTCACATGTGTTCAAAGAGAGTTATTCTGCAATACTGCATTCATTTTGCAAATGTCCAAAATTATCATAATCGTGTATGACTCTAAATTTTTTGATCTTCAATTTGTGCTCTGCATTTGATGTCCAAACATTGTCTGAAAAAAAACACTAAAATCGCATCTATTTATGGAACCTTGCATAAGCAGTTTTACAAATTTTAACACTGACCATCACCGTAGTTTTAAACAGTTCTCGATTAAAAATGTTTTCAAAAGAAGACATGTCCTGTCTCCCATATGCATGCATGTCAATACTCAAACAGCAATCTAGTAAAGGCTTGAAAATGTACATCGGCTATTAAACTTAGTAACAAGCACTATGACAGCAACAAAAGCTGATTTTTCAATTATGTTCTACTGCAGATGAGACCGTGCTAAAACAACTGGATGCAGAACTCACAGCCTGGTCGCAGACTCGGCGTCCACGTATCATGTAGTTCATGTTAGCAGGCGGTGGAGCTGCGTGAACACCAACGACGCTCATGCCGCCTCCATTTGTTGGAAGCCATCCACCTGAGCTGTCATCTCTCGTCATCACCTGCGCTCGTACCTGGACGAGGAAATCGTCGTCTGCGACACTGCAGAAGCAGTCATGTACAAACAATGCACAAAAATAACCAACAAAAGTTAAGACAAAATTGTGATCATATGATGAAAATAAAAAACAAAGTTCATTACAACAATGCATTCTATACGCTGCACTAATCAGAATTAAATGTGAAGTTAAATTAAGTGCTCTACCGCTAACTACTACTTCTTTAGAACATATTTAAAAGACTACACAAGCAATGTCATGTGGTCGGCTCTCAGTCAGCAAATTAAATGGTGTCAATATGTAATGCATTTAGTTGTAGGTATATGATTAGGTTTAACTTAAGGGTAATTCTGTTAGCAAAATGTCTGGGCAGTATTTAGTACCATAATTGCCAATTCTATTTGCAAGTGGAGGCTTATATGCCAACAGTGGAGATTTAGAAAATCGGGCCCTAGTCTAGATTTGCATTTCAGGGTTATGGTTAGGGTTAGGGTTAGTAGAGTTACGGTCAGGGTAAGCTTGTAAGGTTAGGGTTAGGCTTAGGGATAGGGTTATACGTGCAAATCGGCATAATCCAACTTTAGCCCCACCAGGGGGTTCAGCTTTTATGTAGAATACCGCCGCTGGTTATAGCTGTGTTAGCCGAAATACTGGGGGAGGGGTCGGTTTAGGGTTAACTATACCTGCATTGTTTAGTATATATATTAGGCTACTGACTCCGCACAGACGGAGTTTCAGTGTAGGATTATTGTATAACTTCAGCCGTGACGCTTCCCGGCGACTACAGAGTCTTATATACTATCCAGGAATAGCCCCCGGGGGCTAAAGTTGGATAGTATATACAGCATAGACTGTGGATCAGTCACTTAATTGCTCTTTTTTCCGGTCACATTCGTTCTTAAGCATTAGCTTTCTGGTCCCGTTTTTAAGCATAATGTATACATTCGTAAGTGTTGATCAGTTAATAGTTTGTTACATTTGTTTTAAGCATAATAATACGTATAGATGGGTTTATTAGTGGGTATAAAGTAATAGCCCCACCCGGGGGCTATTCCTGGATACAGCCTGCAAATCTACACTACAGCCAAAAATCGACCTGCAATCCATGGCTTCTGATGGTTCGCTAACAGACTGCGAAGGTGACGAGAGTTGACACTCTGTTGTCGCCATCTTCAGTTCAGTTTCGAGCGCAGTGCCACAGCTCTTAGCGCAGCAGACGAGTTAGATGACCGGCGACATAGTCGACACTACCAGTCGTCATGTCAGCAGGCGTTTCGCCATTACACTCACGCGACGTTAGATAAGTCGTTTTCGCGAATTAATATGTACGTCAAGTGCGAAATTTAGACACCGCTATTCGCGTTAAAGTCGAAAACACGCATCGGAACCATCTATTGAGCTATACAGCCGCACAAAAGAAGAAATTTCGCTGTCATTTCCAAATTCTACACACTCACAAACGCACGACGGCAACTTCGTGAATGAACGATGACGCGCATGCGCAGTGTGTCAGACGCCCACGCACGTAATAATGAATGAAAGGCTCGTGCCGTGATCGTATTTTACTACCACAATCCGCCCGTTTAAATGTCGACGATTTTCACGATTTATTTATAAACTGCACAGAAACCATTGTAAAACCAATACCGCATTCCATGCGAAAGTCCGAAAATTACTTTTTTGCCCTTCAGCATATGTCATCGTAGTGTTGAGATTGCTGCAGAAGCAAAACGCGTCCGCTTTGTGATTGTACTTAGGGAAGCGCAAGTGTACACGTGTAAACGTCGATAGGATTAGATATCATGCACACGATTACAAAATTACACGATAGTGTACATGAATGTGTCGGCAGTGACGAAATTTGTTGCTACAAAATGAAGAAGCAAGTAAATTACGCAATATAACAATGAGATATTTTGGCGACTTAATGCAAAATTAAGCAATAATCGGGTGAATTAACTACATTGATGGATCTCTATCTGACATTAAAAGCGACTGCTAGCCGTTATGATGCTATGATCCTGCTATCATGACTGAGAACCATCTACAATTTATTGTTGGCCGCCATATCCGTGTAAACGTTTACAAGTTTTGGAGTACACGTTTACTAGATTACGCAATAAGCGCATCCCTACTGTACGTACCGTACGTACGTGCTACATTGAGGAAGCAACGCACACAGCTGCTACCGAACTGCCTCGGGCAACTGAAAGGCGTAGGCCAGTCATATCACATCCACATCCGGCAGTCACGAAGGCCTATCGAAAACTCAACTAAAACTGGGGGGCACGAGATAGATCACACTCCCATATGCCCTCTCCCCAGTATAAAACTCCTGACCTCGACCCCCAGTGGACTCAGCACTGCAATAACCAGCAGACGTGTCGAATCGATACGAACTATAAATATAGACACGTTGCGATGGTGATGACTAATGTCAAGTGACTGCACTGAGGCGCACAGCTGTCGACCACAGCACACGTAGACAGGTGCTCGTTGCTCTACATTCTCACTGACTAGACCGACGTCTATAAATCAATGCACCGTTACTGTCAGTGCAACCGAGTCATATGTGTCAATAGTCAGCAGTGATGCAACATTTCAGAAACTTTTGCCAGCATTAACTTTTCACGTGTAATTTTTCGCTGAAACTTTCATTCGAAATTTCATGGCAACATAGAAGATATGGAGCCATAATCTGAGACTCAGTCGACAAATAGGTTAATTATGAGCAACAGCAGAAAATTTAAACAATAATGTAAAAACGGGTTTTTAAAATTTCACACTTTTTTCATTGAAAATTTCATCCCACATTTCTACGTGACACTCATGCTAACTTGCATCTTTGTTAACTATAATTCTTCAAAGACGTGCATTTGAGGGATGATTGGAGGCTGAACTTTATCACTAAGTTAAACCAAACTGAGCATTAGTGTATCCCTACCACAGCTGTTCAACCCCATTCACAATGGAAATTTTTATTTTGAAATCCCTTTCTGAAATTTTGCTTGAATTTCAGAATAAAAATTTCCAGTGGAAAAAGGCCCTTGAAACATTAAAAATATGCTTTTCATCTTTCCATAAAATGACAGCCCTCTAACGCCAGTGCCCAGGAATAAGTGAAAAATTATGTTTAAAACTTAACGATATAAAACTGAACAAATAAGAGAACGCTGAACATCAGAACTTGTTACAAACAGTCTGTAAAAACATTCCAAAATTACAATAAACCAGTCAATCAAAACAAACCTAGTAAATTACAAACAATGGCAAAGATTATAACTACACTGGTGAAAGGCAGCAACAAAATGACTTGTGCAGAGGTAAGTCTCCTAACAAAGTCAGCACATGTGGCGAAAAACTTCTTCACAAAGTGACATTAGAAAACTGAATAACTGCATATGACCCGGTTATCATCCAATCAGCATGCTGTACCCGGGCTGACTCTGCCTGTCCCTCTGACAAGCCCACAACGACGTCACATTTGAGAGTACGAAGGCAACACAGTGACGATGGGGAAAACCCACGCAGGGCAACAGTGAAAGGAGTGGTGGTTGGCCACACTCGATCGTCAACTAACTTACGATAGTTGAGGTCACCCTTAAAGAGGACAATGTCAGCAGCGGACAGCTCATCGTAGAGATCTGGTGCGGCCGATTTCATAGCAGTAAAATCGTATGGCAGTGTCCAAAAAGGGTGAGTCGAAAACTGCCAGACGCCGTCGGCTAAGTACTGTTGCCATCGCTGGCCGAGAGTCTGCAGTTTGGCCGTTGCCGATGTCGCCAGTTGGTCGAGCGACCACTGCCAGTCAGTCGCTGTGACGTCGGAAACAAACCACGGGATTAGCTTGCCGTAGAATCGCACGCGGGACGCCATGCCGGACGAGATGAGGAATTCTGCAAGGCATAGGTCGGTGAACAGTTCGAACCCGGCATTGTCAAGGACAATATCGATGCAGCATCGACGCTTCTGTGACAAGAGATTCCACACGTTAGATGTCTCGTCACAGAGAACGTACGGCTGCAGCACGTCGACCTGGCCGAGTACGTCGACGTCGGTCTGACTGTTGCTGGCACCGCCCGATATTGACAAGTCGCACTTGTTGCCCCACAGCGCAATCTGCACAGCAGCAAATGTTAACACTGTTATGAGCAAAACAAGGCAGTTAGACAGATCATATCAATGGTGCAATGCTTCAGAAACAGTGCCAGCTGCGACTCTGTTGCCATTTCATCCACTAACAGTGGTGGTATGGCCAGAATTGGTGTTTCCTATAGCAACAATAGCCCTAAAATGCACCATATCTGAACTAAATAGGACGAGACAGACAGATCGCAGCATTGCTTAATGCAGGGCAGGGAACCGCATAATAATCTTACGAAAATGGTTGAGAATAATTCACTCACTTGAGGGATTACAGTAACCAATAGCAGCAAATTACTCCAAATCAAGTCAACCTGTAATTTCTTTAATCAGCACAAAACTATTGGCACTGTCAACCTGATATTTATGGTAACCTAACACCTGATGAATAGCAACAGCTAAGTCAAGAAAAATGACTGACTGAAGGTTTTATGCCCCACTTGACACAAAATAGGTCATTTCAACGATGCGCTTTGCAGCCAATCTCTTGGCTAGTACTGAAAAAACAAAACCCAACACAAAAAAACACAAATAATATAAAAAAAATCACATAAAAACATAAAAGAGAAACCTAAAAATATACACTCAACCGTAAGCTAACATAGTTGTGCATATCAACCTGCACGAATGTCGTACACAACATATCCTAGAACAGTTGTGATAATCTTAATATCCAGACGACCATCGCAGCTCAAATGCTGTCTATTGGAGGGGAGCTAACCGAGACAAGATCAATGGTCAGTAGCATCATTGCACGTACGTGAAACAGTGTGGAAAAGTGACGGCATGCATCATTCTGTGTCAAGTTGTCAGTGCTGATGTCGAGCGTGTAGCAAGCAAGTGCAGTAATTGCTGCCAGTGACTGAGTGAACGCTGACTCCTTCTGAGCACAAAATGGATCCAAAGACTTCAACTGACTGCTGCTCGTGCAAAACAACAAACACAGTGGAAATTAACGATTAATATCTGTATAAAAACAACAACAGTAATGACAATTATAATATATCAGAAAGTACAAGAGGAGAAATGATTATAACGGACCACAGATTCATTGACACCATCTCCTGTATCAAAAGTGGAGTGGTGGTACAATGATGACTTCTGCCAATTGCAACAGCACAGACATGACTACTTGCAAGGTAACTATAATCCTATACATTTCTATTGATGCGAGAATTCAACAAGATGAGATTTATTTCCAGTTGTGTATTTAGTTTTTTGGCATAAGTTTCAATTTCACATATGGTCACAGAAGGTAGTAAATATCACGGGAGTGACCACCTCCCAGACAGCACAAATTCCCCGACTTTTAAAGTCATCTGCAGAAGCAACCCAGGCAAGCTATTGACAAACATTAAGCAGCATTCACATCACTTATCTCATCTCATGCGGTCTCATGTCAAGTGACTGAAGGTGACCTCATTTCATCTGAAACGACCCAGTTCACTGTGGCGGCGACCAATGGGAACGAAGTAGGCTGCACTGTTTTTTTCTTGACTGGTCGCAGCCACAGCACACCTTTCAAAATCAAAGTACCTCAAAGTTGCGCAAGAATAATCTCATATCAGCATAAACAAAACAGAATAGTGAAAATGTCAATTCTGAAAACCTGAGTCGAATAGCGGAGTAGATTCGTCGATAGAAATAGCATTCAATGAGTAACCACGGGCTCACAAACCAAGCAGACTCGGCTTCGTCTGCATGCTGTACTTGACGGTCACTTTGCAGACATGCATTCCACAACACTTCGTCTCCCGTTCCGTCGTCTGGCAAGTCCGTCAACTTCTTGTTGGTCTGCATCTCATTCTTCAGTTGAGAAAGTGCACCACAAATTTGTTTCAAGTCTTCCAAAGCTTCCTTCACATACACACCAGAAAGAAACTGGCATACTATAGTTATCTACACATCAGAAACACAAAGGAAAAATGACTAAAATACATGGTTGCAGGCTAGCCAGATGGGATCATGGTACCTTCAATCCATAGATAATTTTCATCTGTACATGCGGAGAGTAATTAATTGATGATTTTCTCAACAGTGTCTACATCAACGTGCAAAGAATCCTAGAAGCTGAAGCAGAAAGTTATGTCCAGTACTGGGCTTGATTGACAAAACAGGCCATGAGTCCCACACTAAAAAAACCAACTATGCCAATGATGACAAAATGCATAATTTTCAATGCAAAATATGTGCATGTCTTGTAAACAGTTTGATTTTAAATAAAAAAAACTGTTTTCTTAAAATACAACTGCATTCACAATTGCGAAACAAGCTACTGACCAAGTTTCAGTCATCTAGTTGAAGTTAAGTTAGAGCATGGTCTGAGAGAATACTAAATAGCACAATAATATTGATGCAAATTGAGAAGCAGTTTCACAATGGGTGATGGCCTGCTATACGAGGAGCTACTATAAAGTTACGTTTAGGTTTAGACAAATGGCTATGCTGATCATAGCTATAGCTGCTAAATGAATAACATATGGCTACCATTTTGAACAAAGTAAACCAAACTGAGTCTAGACTTCCATATACAAATAAATGCAGCTAACTAAAACTCAAATTGACTTCACTTACACTGCCAAGTTCTACTGCAACTTGTGCCTTCTTGCGAAACACAGTGTCAACAACCTTTGTTAATATCACAGGCATCCGGTCTTTTACCGTTGGGTATGCAAAATCACTAAAAGAACAATAAAAAACATTAATTAAGCATTACAAACAGTACAGGTCACTGAAGTCTATACCAATACCTAACCTATATATTACCGAAATCATAGTACATTCCATGTGTAGTCTGACACTATGAAGATTTACTAAAGTCATTTTGTGGTATGAGGTCATTAATATGTTGATAAGAATGGCACTGAGCCTAAAACACAGTGGCAGAAATGAAACAAACAACATACATAGAATATGTGTCATCTGACCAGGGATATGTAAAGAGTTTAAAGACCAATGTAGTAAAATGCTGAGAACACAGTTATTGCCATTTCTGACTGGAAAGAGATTTTTAAAATGCCAGCATTTTAATGCCATCATGTTGGACACTATGATCCAATATTCTAGTCAGAAAACGTGAAATAACTGGTATCTGGTCTGTATTAGTAAGTACAGCATTACCTAGTATTATACAGTACTTTAAACAATAGTAATAATCTTTTTAGTACTGCAAAATTGGTTCTACTTTGTTTCTTTTAAAGTATCCAGATATGCCTTCGAGTTCTGTTACCATAATCCACTTCAAGTCTCCAACTTTACCGATGACAACACGTGAACCATTTTATACACTCGTCCTTGAAAGGATGAATAGTAGTGTAAAAACGATACAGACAGCTGAAAAGCCTTAGACGAATGGAAGCTGTTTATATGTTAATGATTAACTGACTAAGTTAATGTTTACATCCTTTGCAGCTATGACTGTGGGGTGGATGGTCTGAATTTGCCTGATGGAACCTGGAGGCTGGAAACCATCGGTCAGCTGTTGTTAATTCAGTTATGCTACCAGTATGCCACAACACTACGATGTCCATGCTGCATCAACTGAGAACTTCACAGAAAAGCTACCTGGCACGTAGCCTAGTCATAAGCCTCGTCTGCCTATAGTACCTATGGAGACTCGCGTACGGTATGAGTATCATTAGCGGCTGAATGTTTAGCTACCTAGCACGCATCAGACTGTTACAGATTAACAACATCGTGCTGTCTGTGCAGTCTTAATAGTGCTGTGGCAGACTGTTATCCAAAGCTAATTAGCGCATGGCGGTCGTAATTATCATGGTCCGTAGTGGTCAAGACTGTGCAGTCGTAGCTGATATCAGTACACGGGACTGGAAGCCACAGTTGCTCAGCCAATCAGAAGCCACGTATTGACGCCACAGAGTGAAGCAGGCCTACTGGAGAAAGCCACACGCCTCACACCAATCACGAGGTTCGTCCACGGTTTGAGTCGCTAAAAATAGCTCACTACTACCGGCTAGTCGTAGGGTCTGACTTTAGTGAGACCCCACTCTCATCTATAGTATGTCTAAATATTTCTCTAAACATAATGTAGACAACATTACTCTTGAAATCTTGCAGACAAGTATCTAGGTATATCAGTAGCCCTGTCACCCATTTTATTTCACCGAGATTCTTTTTTAATAAACACCTAGGTAAACAATTTTCGTAGTAAACAAACCACGAATATTTAATATGGAACTTTTGGATTGCCAGACACATTAAATAAGTAATAAATTTGCTGTAACCACTGGAGACTAACCGTATATGCGGGTTTACCCATTGGGTACAGTTCCAGTGTAACTCCATCGGCCCGTCCTGAGATCTGCGTAAATAAAGTGGAAAAAACAGGTGTCAACTATCAAAAAAAAATTCAGTGGAGGGAGACCAGTCACATCTTCAGACTCTTCCTGTAATGAGGGATACCTCTCCCATCACCCAACCACAACCAAGCTTTCTTGGTCCAGTCCACACTTGTCCCTCACCCCAACAATTACAGCCAGATTTACATCAATGCTTACTAGTTACCACTATAATAATATGATGTCTATTAGTATTTGTACTGGATGATGACGCTGTATGTATTCACAACATACTGCACCAAGTCCGAGTTGAATTCAATGAACATGACAGTGGAGAGACAAGATAACTCAGCAGATGCAGAGATAGTGCAACATGTGACACTTAAAACATATATAC
>Ga0209782_1001821_pt1 | contig 11494 bp, 7 predicted proteins | sample WorMetmaBAHAMAS1_FD_187390 | JGI IMG/M metagenome (GOLD analysis project Ga0209782, IMG submission 187390) | Marine gutless worms symbiont microbial communities from Max Planck institute for Marine Microbiology, Germany - Inanidrilus... | ecosystem: Host-associated > Annelida > Digestive system >...
TGTGTGTGTGTGTGTGTGTGTGTGTGTGTGTGTGTGTGTGTGTGTGTGTGTGTGAGTGTGTGTGTGAGTGTGTGTGTGAGTGTGTGTGCGCGTGTCACAGTACACAACTGTTGTACGTAGTCAACAACGCACCCGACATTTCCGGCTGCACGGATGTCGGCCGATAGCCGGCAGGAAACAAGTCGAGAGCATTCTCAAACCCTTCGTCACGTTCCAGACATTTATCATAGACTAGATCAGGATCTACACATCACATTGTCAACAAAACTCACACGCATGAAACATATCTTAGCAGCTTACCACTAATGATACTAATACAGACGGAGTAACGCTGGTTAATTAATTGTCATTAAAACATGAAGAAATCACAGACCTATGATGATAACTGTGCTGAAGGTTTACTCAGTCCAATAAATGAAAGTTTAACAACTTAGTCAACATAATTTATGCGACTAAAATGGGTCATTTCAGAAATCTTCTTTCCAGCCATTCATTGAAGCTGGTACTCAAGCAATTAGACTGAACACAACATCAAACATGCATCAGTAAACCTAACTGATGATACTGTAACACAAAATAAATGTAAGAAACTATGCCACACATTTGTTCAAATGAAAAATGAAAAAAGCCTATTCTTACAACCCGATGACGACACAGGGTGAACTGCCATCCAGGCATGAGTACCTCCGCTTCAGCTGCTGCAACAGGACATCAGTGAATAGAGGACTGAACTAGGAATATGAGCAGTCCTACTGACATACAGTCCCACGCTGGCAGCAGTAGCACATCTCACTAACAACATGCAACCATCAACTTGTTCATAACTGAGTGACATCGACCTTTTGACCTCATTTTCTTATCACAGCCAGCAGCAGTCACGGACTACATCTGTACAAAGCTCAAGCAGTTTTCCTTTTAGAAAACAGACACAGATACACACGCACATACACACACAAGATCACCCTATGGACGGCTCCGGCATGGGTGTGTCAACGTGTCGTATCAGTCAACGGTGACGTACGATTGCAGAGCTTCTTGAGTTGCATGATCGATGAAAGTGAAGATGCTGCGATCTTTCCGTTGCCAGACTTGGCAAGCGCACACAGAGTTGACTTGGAGTTGATCACAGCCTTGTACAGTGACGACTGGATTGACGACAGTCGACAACAGACCACCTGCTCGTCTGTACCACAGGTAAATACAACAGGTAAATACGACAGGTGAATGTACAGTGACCAGTGACGCCAGTATTAATGAGAGCGGACAACAGATCACCTGCTCTTCTGTATGACAGCTAAAAAACTATTCATTCACTCAGATCCTGTCTTTGTGGTTATTATAAAACCATTTACTAGAAATGCATGGCAAAGCTTAGCATATAGCCAGCCCAGCCTAGCAGTAAACAGTAATATATCTGGAACAGCTGAAACCAAAAATCTGATTCTGGTATATAATATGGCTATCTGCATGCTACACTGACTATAAACAGTCAACAGTCTGTTCAGTATTTTTGCTGACTTGTCACAATTATCACATACTCTACCTTTGTAATCTCTTGAGTTACCAAAGTTTACTGAATTTCTACACCAGTAGAGGATCATTGCTACTGTTAATATGGCCATCAACATTGCGATACTCAAATTTGTCGTGGAATACCAGAGCAAAGAATAAAGGTGGCGTATGTCAATTTTCACTATTTGCCCAAAAACTTTATTCAGTTACTAAAGCAATGTCTGTTGAGTGATTGACAGACCAACTTTGCCACAAAAATGGTTGCTACAACAACGTCCCTCAAGTGACTGCAAAACAACGTCGGGCTAATCATTCTCCTCCATATATCACCAATGCTAAAAAATTTTATGAAAGTCGGTCCAGTACATTCTGAGATTATCTGTCTAGAAATCGGACCAACAGAAATATATTTTTTAAAATATAAAAGAAGAAACAGCAGCAGAATATACAGCTTGCTAAGCAGGCCAGTGGGGTGGACGAAATTAACTTTCTCTCTGTTTACTGTGGTCCACAGCAAATCATAGGCATTCAGAGCCCAGCATCAGAACAAACACAAACCAGAGCCATCAATTAGAAGAGTTAGGCCACGCAGGCCGCTAGCCTGGTCCGCCTACAGCTGTGACGTGACGTCACTACATGGCAAGTATGGGCGCCATGTTTGTGCCAATTTGTCGCAGTTTCCTGTTCTAAGCACAATAACTGTTATTATTCACACTTTTAATGAAATGACGCTTCAAAACTGAATTTATTTTGGAAAGATATATCACGATACTTCCTGGGAAAATGTTAAGACAGTTCCAGATAAACTAGATTGTACGTTAATTCGTGAAATGTACGTGTTGTCAGTGGTTTCCATGGCAAAGTTGGACCAAACATGGCGTCCTTCACGACACACCTGATGACGTCATACGGCGCAGTGCCGAAACTACCGTAATTGACCAAATTCTTCTAATCACGGCTCAGACACAAACTACTGATGTATGACTCACACTTGATTGGCAGGTACTGAGTGAGTAACTACTGATGTATGACTCACACTTGATTGGCAGGTACTGAGTGAGTAACTACTGATGTATGACTCACACTTGATTGGCAGGTACAGACACAAACTACTGATGTATGACTCACACTTGATTGGCAGGTACTGAGTGAGTAGAGACTGAGTACGTCGGATAATGCAACGATTCACAATCTCCAACAACTACACACACACACAACACAGACATCTGTAGCAACAGCCCACATCTAGCACTCAGTGCTGGCTATGCGGACAAAGAGAAGCTCTGAGATTCAGAAGATTGTGTTGATTTGTTTGTAAATTTACATTTACCAAATTACTAACAAAAATGGCAGACTCATTAGTATCAGTAAACACATCCATCAATCACCTCCTGCAGTTTCTCCTTTCCTCGTTCATGTTCAGCATCCGTTGCAGCCGCATCACGACCTTTCAATATTGGCAACTCAAATCTTCGTCGGAACTCCGCTGCCGTACCTTTATCAAGAACACAGTAACAAAATTTTCATTTTCACACAATGTGATAGTGGACAAGACTAACATATGCCTAATCTGGAAACAAAATTGCCATCAGCTGCATGTGTAAATTTATCAATGGATAAACCTTTTCTAAATAAATGCAAAAAACATGATTTTGCTTTTAAATATTCAGTACCTGTTCACAGCAAATAGTTTGTTGCATTTAACTAAATCTGCTGAGTAATAAAAACTTTTAAGATTTTAAAAATGTTGACTGTTGTTCTAATGGACAGACAGTGAAAACAGCTCTTAACTTTCAAAATTTTCAAGAGATGGCAGTCAACATTGGCCAGTTTCCTCGGACCATGCTGGTTGTGGCTTCTATCTTTGAGAAAACCTCTTAAAGCAACCAGATTCTCTTTTCAAAAGCAGTCACAGAACTAACTAGCAACTATATCCTGGTCATCGTTAGCACTATCACAACATCAAACAAGATAATCAACACATATCAAGACAGAACTGTGACAGAACGCTCACCAAGAATGTCGCGGTTGACAAAGTGAACAAGGCTGTAGTATTCCAACAAGTCGTTCTGTATCGGAGTTCCAGACAGGAGGATGCGTCGCTCGGCTTTCAACGCAATCAGAGCCTGATATGTCTGATTCTCAGAGTTCTTCAGTCGATGTCCCTACATGATAATAGACAATACTGATACACAGCACTGGACTCAACGGCTGACCAATGCAATACAACAGACAATATAAACAGCGTGTCCTGATAGTGCTACAACAATGATCTGGAATGAACTGCCGTTGAGCTGTCGTGCTGCACTGAGTGTTCATAGATATAAACGTAAACTAAAACATGAACTATTTCCACTACGCACACCAATCATTCCCAATAACTAGTCGCCTCTCACGCCTCTGATTCCAGGCTATGACTAAACAGCGTGTTACAAATTTGTTATGTATTTGAGACATGTAACTTTTTGTTCAGCAACATATCATTATCATTGTTACAGTTGGTAAATGTGATTTCACAATTAACATCCCATTTTCCATCAACAACCAGTGTTTTTCAGATCTATTTTCCATCAGTTATTGTTACCGACAGTTCTGCTATTCATCCAACCCAGTGTGATTGCTCACACACACAAGCTCAGCCAGAGACTATCATAGTTATTGATATGACAACAAGAAGCATTTGAAAACTGTTGGGCCCATTCGCTACTGCGAGCCGCCGATACATTGTCAGTCACCAGGTGTCGCTAGTCGCATGCCAGCTACAGCTATAGCGCAGGCGGCGTGCGATGTCCACAACGACGACAACGACAACGACGACGACGACGACGACAACGACAACGCGTGACAGAAGAGACCGCTATGGCCCCATGGAATGGGCCCAATTACAACAACGATAAAGCCACCTCGTCACAGATGACGAGGCCAACATTGCCTCGGTGGAGGATGGTTGCGTGAAGTCGGAATGTCTCGTAGGAAATGATCAACACAGCCTGTGGATTGCGGCGGCCGCTCGACGCCATGTACTGCTCTGTACACAGACACTCCACTTATTAAACAACGACTCTGCACATTGTGGTCATTTTTTGCCGCCGCACTGTCAATCAAATTACCTGTTAACAACAATCAACTTAGGCACGTAAAGTGCTAAATGAGATGCAACATCGAGGCAACGTTCAACAAACCCAGAGAACGGTCGATCTCTGACTTTGAGCCAGAATCAATGGCAAGCACGCCGACCCTTGACGACAACCATTTGTTGATCTCTTTGTACCAGTTCTGACATCAACATCCGCCACACATCACATCACCAATACACAGACTATACACATGGCACAGTGTCACTATGATGACATTCAGTATGACACACTGTCTAGTTTCAACATAACTAGCGTTTCTGAACACCTGACTGGTAGATATTTGGTATGTAAACATGCTAGTCACGTGACTGATACACCAAAATCTACCACTGTCAGACTCCAGTAGGTGACTAGTATACCAGGTCACATTACTAACTCCATATAAGGAAACTGGGGCATAATATTGTCAAAACGAACCTATATACAGAACTAGACACTTCAGATGCAGCATGAAGACTCTACACTGATCAACACGACAGAGACGACGCAATACTGACAATCAGATCATCACAGAACTTTACTACCTTGACAAGACTGCTTGGAGCGACTATCATAGCCTTGTCAATCATCGGCCGACCGTCGGGACTCTGACGCTGTCACCATTTCACACAACACAACAACGTATTACAACCCATTGACTCAACTCAATCCCAGTGAAACACAGAATTTCAGAGAAATTCTTCCCAGAAATTCAGTCTACCTCACCAAAAGCGAACCCTAGAAAAGCTGCTGTAGTCAACAGCGTATCGACCGCAGTGGAAGCAAAGAAAGCTAGGAACTGTCAGAGACAATATACTGGTACATTATTCATATCCCAAGCCACATGACTTACATCACTGACACAGGATTGGAGTAGAAATAAAATGATTCAAAATTCTGACTTTGCGGCACTAAACTATCAGCAAGAGACCAGTGCCAGTATTATTGGTCAGCCGAGCCGTAGTCGAGCTAGTGCAACTCACAAGCAGCGTCCACAATAGAGTGATGCATTGCAACGTCTTGCCGAGACCCTGCAGTGCACACACACACACTAAACGTTCACACCAGCACATAACGTTCACACCAGCATACAACGTTCACACCAGCGCACAACGTTCACACCAGCATACAACGTTCACACCAGCATAGAGCGTTCACACCAGCAGACAGCATTCACACCAGCATACAGCTGACAGTGACGTTAGGCCATTAACACTGCTAGTAGCATAATCAGCAGACGCACTGTACTTCTTTAATACTCTTACTGTCAATAATAATGATATACATTGCTGAATATACTGCACCATTCCACATATCGTGTTATTATAACTGACAAAACATTTTACTGGACCGTTAGTTTACGGCAATGTGAGATATCTATAATTTTAACCAACTGATAATGTAACATGAGCTTCCTGCTATGCATGATGACATCCAATATACATCAAGTTCACAGATTAACTAATGCAAAGAGATATGACTACAAAGAACTAAAAACAATTAAAAGAACGAGCAAAACATCTGTGAAAAAGTGTGAAAGCATTAGTAAAAAACTCTGTGCAACGAAATATTCATTAACTACAGAAAAAGCAAAAATTTTTCCAGTACAGTATTTATGCATCTGCACAGTACAGAATCTACACCCACTGCAACCCCCCCCCATTCCCCCAGTGCCAGTAAAATTATCCACAGCCGATCAACGTCCGATTGTTACCATTTCATCTGCCATGATACATCCGCTGCTGCCGTCAATCTGCTTCCCCGTCACACAGTCATACATGAACTTCACTCCCTGTCGACCAACCACAACACCGCCACACACACACAACCTCCATTTAGTGGTTCTCTGAGAAAGTACTCACAGCACAGACAAATGGACAACATACACAACAAGCTACGACACCGTGCTGCACGACATTACACAAACAATGAAACTACAAGCTACCAGCTCTATCAATACCAACAGCTCATTAACACATAACATCTGACATTACTTTCCAACAGGCTTGTGGTCGGTCATCTCTGAAGCTGTAAAAACTGTTTGACTAACAAATTATAGTCAGCCATTCAGAAAGAAACTAGACCACATAAATGTATTTTTTTTTGAAAACTGGAAAAAAAACAATTCAGTTAGTGTACAAAAGCAATCTCCACTGTAATAACAAACATAAAACTTGCAAGATGAAAATAAGCGAGTGAAAGTATCATGCTAAGGAAGTGTAGAATGGTGAAGAAGTGTAATATTACTTCTCTTTGATGAGGACGCAGCACGGCAGTTAGCACTGGATCGACAACGACAAACGTCAATTTCATCTCTCTACATACACAACATAAACTTACTTCAGAGCTGGGCAGAATGTGGACAGCATGATACTGTTAGCTGTGCTACACGCTTAGATCAACTTGTAATATGTGTGGACATGCAGTATCAGCCAGTGTTCAACACTCATCAGTCAGTATGCAATATATCACGTTTACTGCCCAGTCAAGCCAGCAGAGATTATCTACAGGATATTCATGTCAGTGAGTCGATGGTCAGTGCAGGTCGTGATAATGAATTTCATTCATTAAAATATCTGTAGTATTCTGTGTGTATGACAAATAAATGCCAGTGAAATTCATAGTTCTACGTATTACCACTTATCACTCTGTGTACTTTGCCATCAAACTATAAAACTATCATAAAATTATGCAGAACATATAGCCATAAAACAATGTTTATGTGCAGTCAGTTTTACAAGTAGGTTAGCAGCGTGTGACAATGTACTAGTTAGTTGTGTTTCTAGACTCAGTATGTGATTTGTTTATGTGTGTCTGTCTGTCTGTCTGTACTTTTATTACCCTCTGTCTTTTGTCTGTTCGTTTATGGACCGTTGTTGTCTGATTCAAAAAAATAAATGGAAATGGAAAAAACACTGCAAAAAGTGCAAGCAAAATATAAGCTATGCTCACTGTGATATATTTTACTACAGTTTATTGTTTGACACTTTATTTTCTATAATTATCGGCAGTGTGCCACTGGCAAACATTCACAGAGAACTGTTGACACCAAGTTCTCTGTAGTACACAAACACTGCTATAAATCACAATCACAAAATTATAAATCACAATGATAAAACAGCAAACAGACGTCTGTTGATAGGCTAACTCACGGTCCACACTGGAGTTGTTGGTGAACACTGATCTTAGGTGGAGAGTACAACACAAGAGCGTTTTCCTCGTCTGGGTCGTGCAGAGGTTGCAATGAACCGGTCCGACGTACTCCCAGTGCACGACTGCCAAGTGTCGGACCTGACAACATGTCAATCACTCAGGCGGCCCAACACAGCTGGAAGTCATCACTAGCAATGCAGCCTTGGAATTGTACCATTTAAAATTATAGCCCATAAATAATGTGAATTTCCATGAAATCTTTGCAAATAAATTTCAGCCTAAAAATTACTTTGCCCAGAAATAATTAACCATAATACTAAAGAACCAAAAATTTTGCCCTTGAATTATTTACACAGCTTAATTTACTAGCATTGAAATTCATGGTAATAAAGTGTCAGCTCCAAAATTACAGGCAGCACTAGAATAATAGCTTCTAAATTTTATCCCTAAAGTTACGTAATCATAAAATTATAAATCAGAAACAGTTAAATTCCTAGTGTATAATTTTACACCAAAATTATCTGAAGCACTGAATTACTGGCTGTGAAAGTTACAGCCTTGAAGTTATTGTCCCAAAATGATAACCTTAAAACATTTAGTCCTGAAATGTATTTAAAATGGAGTCTCAAAATTATGAGCCATGAAATTAGTGGCCAGAACTAACAGCCCTGAAATTTGTAGCCCTTCATAGAAAAGTAATGGTTAGATGGTATGAGTCATATAAATTAAAGTTCTCAGAGATTGCTATTTAAGCAAGCAGTGTGAATGAAATCCCACAGTGACTGCTTCATTGTTCTCTCATTACCATACACTGCATAACATTCATTCTTATGATGGTAAATGAAAGTGGATGAAACAGATTGAATAAGAAGGTTTATCATGCAACACTATAACATACCTTTGTAATCGCGAATTGGAATTTTAAAAGGTTTTGACAAAATCTTTCTAATGAGATCTTCCTAAACATACAGTAGCAACCAAAATACAAAAAGTTTACTCAAACCAGGTAACTGCTGTATGCAGCATAAATGTTAGATGTGATAATGCAAAATGTCACACACAAAATGCTGATAAAAAGTGGAAGTTATAACGAAACTTGAAATCCAGTGTATGTGTGTACCGTGTAATTGAAAAATGTTTCAACATGCTGATAACGAAACAACAAAATTAAAAATTAAAAAAGCTTATTCCAGACAATCCAGAAAACTTTAACCAATTTACGAAGGTATCAATCCATCAATCAACCGATCAATCACAGTCAGCATCATTGTGAAACTGCTTGTCATTTCAACTTATTACAACGCAGCACGTCCATTCAACACACCCTCCAGTCCAGTCCAGTCCAGTCCAGTCCCGTCCCGTCCCGTCCCGTCCAGTCCAGCCATGTTCACGGCATTCATATCAGTCCTACACAAGGCTGCTTGCTCAGCAGTCAACACAATATGAACTGAAGAGCACAGATGCAGCACAGAGAAATGGCAACATGAAGGCCGAGTGCCTTGACTAACATGAGTGCTGCAAGCTGCTGACTGGTTGGAGATCATCGTCAGCGGCACTCGACACGGTCCAGTCCAACTCACATCTGACTCGTCTTCATCTGATTTCTCATCATCTTCTGACAAGCGGAGCCGCTTCCGTAAATTCTGATGCTGGAACAACAGTGGCATTCAGGTGGAAAAGCAACTCTACTGAATGCAGACTACAAAATCTTATCTAAATTTGGACAAAAATAACCGGCCAAAATTCCGGTTAACCCCACAACTTGGCCTCATCTCTGACTTCTTATAATTATAATCAAAATTTCAATATTACCACATCTAAACACAATTACTGCTGCAGTCTCAATAACAAAACTCAATACATTCATGCCATTATCAGTAACAGTACTAAATGGATTATTTTTAACACCCAGCTGGTTTTCTAGCTATGGTAACTGCATGCACAATGCCAGGGACCAAGACCAGCTAGACATATCAGATACTATTATAAGTTAATTAACAGCTGTTCTTGCTGTACAAGATAGATGCATAGTTTCTATTAAAGTCGAATAGGAAGTCATACGCGCTCTATCAAATGGCGATGTTTCCGATGACCATGGGTAACCCTTTACCCCCCAAACCACCCTAATTTTTGCATTTTTCGTCGCCTTTCATATCTTTGCAGTGAGTAAACTAGGGTGAGACTGATACTGGCATTGGGTACTCGGTATCGGCCGATACCGCCGGTATCGGTTGCTTCGATACCAGCACCGATACCGGACCGACCGTTACGTCATCACGCCGGCCGACCGACTGTCTCTCCTTTCACATAGCAGGTGTCAGGTTACACTCGGGTCTGCTTAGTTTTATGGCCGCCGAATTTCCCAGAATCCGACCATGCTCTAAGTAACTACTGGTATCGGTATCGGTACTCGGTATCGAAGCAATCCAAAAGTATCGGTAAATTATAGTATCGGTCTCACGCTAGAGTAAACATAGAGACTTCATGTTTGGTGTACAGGTTGAACGTAGCTAGTCCCAGCTGAAGGATGACAACATATCCCTGAAAGGGGCGTGGTTACATCATCTGACCCATTTAATTTTTATCTCCCCCTAACTCCGGAACGGCTAAAGCTAGACACTTCAGCTGCAAAACTTCAATAAACAACTTCACATCTTGTTATTTTAACAAGCAGTTGTAATGACACATACGGTGGTTGTGGAGTCTGATACGCGTTGATTTTTGTGTAGCGTCACGTGCTGAGATGACAGTGGCTGAGCACGACCAATCTGACTCGGCGCTAAACTCCGACGCTGATAAACACACCATTCTCTGGTATCATTTCTGTGCTGCAATTTGTATCTGATTCTGATGATCTACCTTCTACCATGACTGCTTTTGCATTATGACCAACAACTCCAAAGTGGCTAGAGTTATAACAGATCAATATGAGTAAAGTTATATAACCGCACAAGACCATCTGCATACACTAACAGGAGCTAAGCTATGATAACATCACTGATTCACTGACCATGGCCAACTGCCATGACAGCCATCACAGTGGTGGAAAAATTACACTCTAAAGGAACATACCAAAACACTGCACTAACACTTTTTGCTTTTGTTCCATGATTTAAAAGTTTTCAGACTTACGTCACATTAATGAAAACTCTTTAACTAATTAACTAACTCATCATTAAGCCAGTGAAACTGGCATAGAACACTAACTGGCAAAGTTAGCATTTAGGGCCGGTTTTTCCACCACAGTTTAAATATCTCATTAGTTAATCTTTCATTAATTTAATGGTCGAAGTTAATCATCCATTAACCAAGTTCCAATTTGCCGCGCACTTCTGACCTCCAGTTTGTAAATGGGCGATTAGTTCATGCTTCATTAAATACACCTTCTTTCACCATCTCTGATTGGCTATTGGTGTTTTACACCATAAATTATCTTGTGAAAGAGACTAATTTACATAAATTTCGAAATAAATTTCCAGTGTGAAAGGGGCTTTATAGTCTACGGACTTACGATCTTCAAGAGACTAATAGTCCGGTAGATATAGGGTTGAACCCGGGGGAAATTCGAACAAAGCTGGAAAATGGCTCATATGATGCGGAATTTCATTGGAAATAACATATCAAAAGTCCCCGAAAGTCCCCCTTGGGGAAAATTTTTTAGGGGGCAAAATTCAAAATGGCTGCCAAAATACTGAAATTTGCCAATGATAGTG
>Ga0209782_1001822_pt1 | contig 11492 bp, 6 predicted proteins | sample WorMetmaBAHAMAS1_FD_187390 | JGI IMG/M metagenome (GOLD analysis project Ga0209782, IMG submission 187390) | Marine gutless worms symbiont microbial communities from Max Planck institute for Marine Microbiology, Germany - Inanidrilus... | ecosystem: Host-associated > Annelida > Digestive system >...
CCCACCAACAGGGGGCCTCCCACCAAACCCTTCATATTTTTTTCATTCGTCATATATGTGTGTGCGGGATTTCAGGCTTTTACAGTTACCCACTTAGTGACCCCATCAAGTGAGCTGGGCCCCAGGCCCCCCACCAGCTAAATCCGGCCCTGCAAAATAGCATTGGCGTGACTACTCTGAATTTCCGGTGTCACTGATGCTGTTGTCCACCTGCATACGTGAGGCGAGTGAAGATGCTTTATGAAGCAAGAGTGACAAAACAGTTTTGTCAGTCAGCGAGCATGTCCATGAAAGCAGATGTCCGCAGCCAATGAGCGCTTGGAGAATGTCTTGCTGCGCTCCAGTAGACATCATCCGAGCTGTGGTGATGGGTTAGGAAGGAAGATTATCCGAACTGTTCCGTGCTGTGTTGTGTGAGTTGTGTGCGCCAATACGCACAGATACGAGCAGCTCTTAACTGAGCATGTCACTACTAGCCAAGAAATGGGTTGGGAGAACCTACTTTTGTGTCGAGTTCGACGTAAAATCATAATAAAGCCATGGAAAGAATTTGTTACTTTGTTCTGCAAAATCAGTTCTGCAAAATGTTTTCATTATCTAACTTCTGAAGATAGACAAATTGTGGGATGCATTCGAGTGCATCTGTGTCGATACCATACTCAAACTGTATAGTTAAAACTGGATGTTTGATATTTGATAACTTATATTCGCAGGTCTTTCACAGAAAAAAAGAAAATGCTTGTATTTGTATTAACCTGTGGCTGATAATTGCAGCTAGTAACATATTACAACTGAAGTTATACTGTTGTGCATTAATAGCTCAGTTGACTGAAATACGCAAAGTCCGGTATGCAAAGATCGTGTGCGAGAACGCAGACAACATCCCGCGCATTCAACCAGATGTCTTTTTTAATCCTCTCTCCGTCGTCAAGTTGGTTTCGCATTCGATTTATTTTCTACATTGCAAGGTATTGCGATGAAGATATGTCCATGTCTGTGCACGAGCAAATCTCTCACACCAGACGTCCAGGGCTTCATTAAATATTCAGAAGTCTCGATGCACGTTGCTTGTGGCCGTGACGACAGTACAGTATCTTATAAGATTTTTTGTCCGATTTTGTGGATAACATCATGTTTGCTCATTTATCAGCCGAGCGAAGGTGACGTGAATATAGGGCATGACTCAGTGATTCACCAACAGAGAGCAGCATCTGGGGGCGAAGTGTGTCTATAATAATGCAACTGTGTGTCCTACGTGTTGTCCATTACTCGTTACTGTTTACTGCTTGCCATAGGCCTACTTAGCAGTTAGCATAGCTAGCCATACTTTAACATATTTTGTACTAATCAGGTCTCTCATTGTACAATATTATTGCTTTATACTTGACATGTTACGAACACTGTGCTGATCGTAAGCCCATGCTCCCTGTTGGACGTTTCTTGTTACTTTCGTTACTTTTGTTAGCAATACCTGTTAAAATTGTTGCTTATCTTGCTGTTAATGATTACTCTTCTTCAATCCTCTGCATTGCATCGATTACATTTTTACGATAACTATACATTTTTATTATCTACATAAAAGTAAATATAAGGGGCTGTCTAATAATTGTGCGTTTAGAAATCACTATATCGCCATGGGTTCTTCACGCTTACGACTTAAAATTATGTAGAATTTTTTGAAGCTTGATCTGTGGTTGTAGTATGTATTCAGCGGGCCTGGTAAAGGCTAAAGGCATGTTCACATAATCTTATTGCATTAGCAAGTTAGTTCAATTGTAGCAAAGTGAAACGTCCGCTAAAGGGCGAGGCTGCTGACAAATCTCACTACAACTCTTGCTATGATACAGAATGCCGCAGAAAATAGTCATTTTTTGTTTCCTTCCACTACATACCAGAAAGACAACAGTTCTGAGCAGTGTCGGATGCTGATAGCAAACGTGCTTGCAATTGTCTTTATTTATTGCCCAAACACTAATAACAAACAACTGTATACTTTTTGTTCTATTTCCATTTTAAAGTAATTAATGAGGAACTAGGTAAACGGCTGTTGCTGCTGCTGCTGCTGCTGCTTCCGAAACTGATAATTGCTGGTGTATGTGGGTTTTGCAGTTCATCTGCCGGTGAAATAGAGCACATCTTCAACGTCAGTCGCAATGTCAACGAGCGAGTGCCGTGTTCTCAGCTTCCAGACATCGATCTTCGTCCGTGGATTGAAAGTCCGCATTTACATCCTTCCCATCACGTTCCTATCGATTGAACTTGATAGAAATGTTGCTGATAACAAGTCCTAGGTATCTTGGAATAGAACTCGAATAGCTGACAGAATGTCACTAATGCCGTTTATGTGACACTGTAGTGATAGAGCATCAACTGCGTTTGTCTGCGTATAGAAGCTGTAGCAGGCGTAGTTGTAACATGTATATAACATATTTAGAGCAACACGACATTTAGATTATTGTTTTTACTTAATTGTTTTTAACTGTGCTCGCATCTATCTTGATGTTAGTATTTTGTTTTACTGATATGGCATTTTTTGGTTACACACTATATTATTTGACAAGACTTATATAACATGTGCAATATCTTATTTTGTCACAGAAATGTATTTTAATTTTTCATTTTCACCTTTAGTCTTTTGCACAAAAACGTTTAAAGAAACGATTGTTAATTCACTCAGTCACAATTATGCGACAGCAAGCCATTACATCGTATATATTATATTAAAACCAAAACTGGTTTCAGCTTGTCTTCGTTGTAATAGCCACCGCTGCAAAACAGAAAAGGAAACTTTTTGTCCGAAATTCAACACACAGAATCTATCACATTTATATCAGTCGATCACTGGCCCGTCCGAACGTAACGCCTATAGGTAACGACGTACACTGAAACTTTATTACAGTCAGAACCTTTAGTTAAGCCCGCGTAGCGAGGATGTACAGTATAGGTTTTGCCGTGTGTGTGTGTGTGTGTGTGTGCGTGTACCGGTGATATGAACGCTCTAGAATGCGTGACAGTCAGATTAACAACGACACAGATATACTCATTGACATCTCAAACTCGACGTAAAATATAGACTATAGCCATTTTGGCAAGCATGCCGAGCGGGCTAAATGTCTCGTAATCGCCATCGGCCTAGGCATAGCTCGATTCCTTTAGCGTTTAGAGTAAATGCCTATAATACACGTAGCCCTAAAGCAAACGATGCGCTACGGCCTAACTGAGCCTATATATAGGCTACGTGATAGTGTGCACGACGATGACTATGCTGAAGGGCTGATGTCATTGGGCCCATTCCATGGGGCCATGGCGGTCCCCTCTGTCACGCGTTGTCGTTGTTGTCGTGGACATCGATGCGCAGGCGGCGCGCGACAGTACCGCTAGCGACACCTGGTGAATGGGCGTGAGGCGGCTCGCAGTGGCCAATGGGCCCAACATTTTTCAAATGCTTCTTGTTACACTATTGCTTGCTGAGTAATACGGGCTAGAGGAGCTAGGCCAGTTGTGAAACCAAAAGCACGAGCTGCATGGGATTTATCCATAACGTCATGTAGGCTAGCCTATTATGACGGTCGTCTAGCGTACAGTGTATATGCGACGTAGCCTACAACTACAAACTCTACATTAACGGTTTGAATAATGCCGATTAATGCGATTATATGCGGTTACAGTAATAATAGGCTATACAGCAGTAAAGTATAGGCTAGTCCCAGGCCTACTAAAATTAGTGAGGTATACAGACAATGTAGGCCTAGGCTACTTCTTGCTGACAGTTAGCCTAGGCTACCTGCCTACACGTACCTAGCTAGTCTGATAGTCATCTACTACACCTGTACAACAGTGACATCTGGTTTTCCGGTCCTTCGTTAACTATCTTAATTATAATTGCTGGTGGAGCATAGGCCTAATAATCGATAAGCACCAAATAATACGCAACTTTATTTACAATAGAAGTTCAAAAGTGGACCGGAAATAAGAAACAAAAATTTGCGAAACAATACTGAACGAGACGTCGAGATACTAATGCACATTTAGACTATGTTAGCGCATGAATTCGTATTTTGTCGTCTGCAGCGTGAAACGAAGTCTGCAAGACTGATGATGCGAAATCTTGCTCTAGTTGTCCTGATAACTACTGGAGTATTAGCTTCAGTATCAGGTATACACAGATGATTGTCTTTTTATCCTCATTCCACCGCCGTCTTTCACGTAGTAATGAGCTTCCGGTATTTTTTGTTAGGGTGTGTGTGTGGCTATCAGGCCAGCGAACTGGGCAATAACCAGCGCCTTGCCCGTGCTCACTTAACTGTGCAGCTACCGGCTAGCCACTGCTGACGTCATCAGCGGGCAATAACTTCTTAGTTTCCAGCTCATGACGTCATTAACCATTGCACAATTACTCTCTGGACTTCTGTTAAGACGTGATGCCCGGTGCCCCTTTCACACTGGAAATTCTTATTTCGAAATTCCTTTTCGAAAGTCTCTTCTGGAGGAAAATTTCTAGTGTGAACAGTCCACTTTCGAAACAATTTACTTTCAAAATTTTGTTTCGCACTATAGAACATACTCGATTTTGTGAAAGAAAATTTAACGAAATTTTGCTTCACGAAATTTTGCTTAGGCCTAATTTTGAAGTAAAATTTCCATTGTGAAAGGGGCCTTAGATATGCGTGTCGTTAACATTGTGTGCATGCGCTAGGTCCAGCCAAACCTGCGTCGAATATGACCGTGTCTGAGGTTACATCTAACTATGTCGTTCTGAGCTGGAATCAGTCAGACTCGGTTCAGTCGGTGCTAGTTCGATATCGAGCTACAGACAGTGAGACGACAGCCATGTGTGAGGAGACTTATCACCGACCACGAGATAACCACGTCACGGTCTCTGGACTCAGCCCGTTTATGGATTACGAGTTCTTCATCGTATTTGACAATGGAGCCGGCTGCAGTCGAGCTAGCGGACCTCAATATGCCACAACCGAGCGGTCAGGTACTGCCAGTTATTGTATGTGGACAAGATATAATTCATGCATCTTAGAAGTTACTGACACACTTGCCATGCGTTTACCAAATTTATTTAGGGTCGGATGAACAACGACGGAAGTTGACTGCATGATTTATATACGGGGTGGCATAGAAAAGGTGGACACATCGTATAGGGCCATTCATTGATTGATTGATTTCAGCTTTTTGAAGGGTCCTCCAAACGGGTACCATGCATTAAACACTTCCAGGTCAACGTTAATCACCGATTTTTACTACTTTTCCTCCACTAACTGTGTGACGTCATTCATGACGTTCTCTCCTTCTATGGAGTTCTTAAACTAAGTTAGGCGGGAAAAAGTAATAAAAATCAGCGATTAACGTTGGTCTGGAAGTGTTTAATGCAAAGGTTTTTAAACTATTTTATTTTATTTTACATGTGAGAGCAGCATTAGCTGGGTGACTTTACAGCTTTTACGCATGTGACATTTCTATGGAGCATAGAGCAGTTGTTCTCGGCTTCCGTTGTGACGTGAGATGCACATCGTTGAAATTGTGTGTATAATACAGGTCCACCTAAACCGGCGTCGAAAGTCTTCGTGTCCGAGGTTACGTCCAGATCTGTCGTTCTGAGCTGGAATCAGTCAGACTCGTTTCAGTCGGTGCTAGTTCGATATCGAGCAACAGACAGTGAGACGACAGCCATGTGTGAGGAGACTTATCACCGACCACGAGATAACCACGTCACGGTCTCTGGACTCGGCAGATTTATGGATTACGAGTTCTTCATCGTATTTGACAACGGCGCCGGCTGCAGTCAGGCTAGCGGACCTCAATATGCCAGCACTTTTCGCCCAGGTAATTCCAGTTATTCCTCCCAGCAGAAGATAAGTAAAGTAAAGTAAAGTAGAACCTCTTCTTCAAACTTCACCAAATTTTCAGTTCTTGTTAGGCCTGCCTACGGCAGAGGTTTGGTCCCCCTCTGTTTGCGTTGCCGTACGCTGTATGCACTTCCGGTTTTGTGGCTGATGTCGTGTTTTCATATAATGGGCCCTATGCCACTTGCTACACAAGTAGGTGTATAAGCTCAAAGTGATGCTCATCAGCCGCAGTTTGGTTCAGCACCGTGGCATATACTCAAACTGACTTGCCAGGGGGTAGCACGGCACTGGAGGTACACTGTAAAAATGTCGTATATAAACGGATATTTTGTGGCGAGATTTTAATATTTTAACGGAACCGGTCCAACATACGTTTGTATCCGAAAATCGACAGAGTAATGAAGTGGGCCCACATTGCAATGTAGGCCCGGGCTTCATTATTCCGTCGATTTACGGATACAAACGTATACGGAACCGGTTCCCTTTAAATATGAAAAAACTCGCCAAAAACATATGCAGTTATTTGTACAGTGTAGAGTGTAATGTCTACAAATACCTCGTTGAAGTTGTTGAGATCGTGTGCATAACGATAGATCCACCTGTGCGTGCGTCGAGCATGACCGTGTCCAAGGTGACGTTTAGCTCTGTCGTTCTGAGCTGGCAACAGACTGGTTCATTTCGGTCGGTGCTAGTTCGATATCGAGCTACAGACAGTGAGACGACAGCCATGTGTGAGGAGACTTATCACCGACCACCAGATAACCACGTCACGGTGTCTGGACTCAGCCCGTTTATGGATTACGAGTTCTTCATCGTATTTGACAACGGCGCTGGCTGCAGTCGAGCTAGCGGACCTCAATATGCCACAACCGAGCGGTCAGGTACTGACACTTTTGGCCGAGGTTATGTATTCATCCCCATTTGTCTGTCTGTCTGTCTCTAGCTGTCTAGCTGTGGGCGGATTTTCGTGAAATTATGTCTGTAAGTACGCAGCACGTTTGCCGCGAATTAACTAGGAGAATTAACTACGAATGTGCAGTCGTATCAACGTGCAGACCTACCCTGATAGCCATTTTAGCCCCATAACTAAGCCTATACCTTTGATCTTTTTATCACAGGGACAGTGTGTGATGAGAGACCGCCACAGACCATATGCGTACACCGACTTTGGTGTTGATAGCTCAAGCCGTTTTTTTTCTTTTTAGAGGCGGATAGATAGACAAAGAGAGAATTAAAGCAAACAGTCACAGACGTCACTGATCGTACTACCAACGTATCGATTACCGCTTGCTATAGTGATGACACTCAGCCGAATTCACTGTGACGTAGCCGAAGTATGTGCTCAATACTGAGCCCTCTAATTAAACATAACGTATTCTTAACGTGAAAACCGACCGCCATTAGATTGTGCTTGTGACTTTGTGCCTTTGCCTCTGTCACTGTGCTATTCCTGGTGTTAGCCAGAGTCGTATATATGACAATATCTCATTGGCTATCTCACCGTGTGCCGTTGCAACCACCTGGATGACATCCAAAACTCCTCACCGCCGAGTTGAGTTATGTCGGGCGGTGTGAATTGACTATAAGTTTCTTGTTGTCGTCGTTGGTTTTTTTTCTCGCGGCACAACGATCCCACACTATCCCAACTGGCTGCTGACATGGACGACAACCTCTTCTTGAATATACTTAACAACCGTCATCATGTTCTTCACAAACTCCTCCCCGATAAAACTGATCATAGACACAATCTCCAATCTCGTTGTCATTCCCTTTCATTACCTTTTAAGACTGATGGTAATAACTTTCTAAACAGACTGCTTTTTAAAGACATATTTATTAGTTGTCTTTCAAAGTTTCGTTTGGTCAACTCTTGTATCAGAGAAATGATGATGATGATGATGATGATGATGATGCTGGAAGGTGAAGAGTGGACAGTGGACCGTGATGTTCGCATCGTGCTCGTTCCAGTCTCAGTGGTGGTGGTGGTCGGCGCGGTCTGCGCATGGAGACGTATGATGGTGACGGCGGTCAGACAACGACGACAACTACGACGACAGGAGGAAGAACGGCGACGACAAATCGAACAGGCAGTTGCAGCGGTAAATCAATCCATACGCTCGACGTCATGCTGTAGTACTTGTGGGCCTACACTGATGCACACGAGCATTTCATCGTAACTGAGGTCCGGTTTTTCCACAGCAAATTAATCTCCCATTAATTTAATCTGGCATTAAATCCAGCAGATAATGATCAATTTACTCAGATGTCGTTTTTCCACCGGCAGTTCGTCAATTAAATCGTCCATTTATTTTTGGTGGACCCACTCGTTTAGGTGAATGCGCGAAATTAAATGTCACACTTGCCTCTTCACTTTGTTATACTTCTCTCGAAAAACCACATTATTATTCCTGTACAATATTCCGGCGACGCGGTCTCTTTCCAAATTATTAGGCGCAGGCCTACCGTATAGCTCATTCCCGCGATGTCTCGGTATGACCACCGTAAATCTGTTATGTTTCTGAACACTGTGTACATGTATTGTGTACACTTTGGTATTGGATATCTCAGAAACGATGCAATACACGCGTTCGGTGAATGTTGTGTGCGTGTAATTGTTACAAACGTTAGATTTGGGCTCAACTTCTGGCAGTAGACGTAGACATTCGTACAGTTCCGCCAGCTACAAGAGACGAAATTTCGGCGCTGCCGACATATAGAATCACCGAAGAAGATCTAGTCGGTAAGTCAGTTGTGTGAATTATTATGTCGAAACCAACGACTACTTTTCGCGTTAACGTGTCTGCCAAAAATTGTCAAAATCGGTTCATGCGTGTCGAAGTTATGGCAAGCCAAAAATGGTGGGACGTTTTGATGCGCGATGTATTGATGAATCTGTTTTCTATTCGTCCTATTGTCCACAGCAGTAAAGTAAGCGCAAAGCAACGAGCTGGCATGATGTCTGTTCGTCCGTCTATCCTGCAGTGTTCATGCGGTACTCGGCAGGCCAGCATACTTTTCGTCCCTCCTCTCCGAGGGTCGACACACTTGTCAGATTGTGTTATACAACGCAGACGGAGTCGAGACGTGTTCGATATGTATGGGAGATCCCCGTCTCAACGAAGAAGTAAAAAGTCTTCCGTGCGATCACGTTTTCCACCGAGAATGTATAGAAACTTGGCTGAACCAGGTATGGTCACGTGTTGTCGGCCGACGTTTAAGCATTAGGCTAAGGAGATTTCATATCACCCATCTCATCTTGTCTCATCTCATCGTGCATGCGACCTAATTTCACATGAGCTCAGTGCGGCAGCCACGGCGAACTAGGTCGTGCGCCATGAAGCGAGTTGCGACTCGGTTCGCCGAAGAACATTTAGGCCTAGTTGTTTCGTTTTCAGGACTGCAGATATGTGTCTGTGTAATGCGTGTCTGTCTGTCTGTCTGTCTGTATGGAGTATAGCGGCCAACGTTGGCCGTCGACGGTCAACGTTGGCCACAGTGAGCACGCTATAGTTGAGTTTGTCTTGTGCGTTTCACGTTGCAGAGCGGAACATGTCCGATGTGTCGCTACAAGATCACCGCGCAAGTCGCAGATCTAGGCCTACTACAATGGCAGCTAGTAGCTGGACAGTAGAAACAAGACAACGCATCAGTAGCGCCATTTGAAAGACGTTGCTAAGTCTCAAACCAAATCCAAATCCAGATCGGATCCGCCGATAAGTATGAGAGACCGTTGTAACATTGATTCAGACAAACTGGTGTCTAGATATCAGATCAAGGCTAAATTGAAACGGACAGTTCAGTGTAATTTTCTAGAAGATTTAATAATATATAGGTCTAATCAAAGCTTGTATATATTAGCCATTACACGTGTCAGCTATTTACGGACCGTCGCTAAAGCCTAGTTACACGGACTGCATAAGGCTGTCGATTTTTTTGTTTGTGTCTTGTGTGCTGTTCCATAACTGAAGCAAGGAAGATGTATAAAGCCGAAAAATGACAGGAACATTGCCTGTTGCTTTACATTTAGCTTGCACATCAAAAAGCTTCAAAAATGCCTCTGCAATCACTTCACAAACGAGATTGCCCAAAATAGTTTGAAAACAGGCCGCGTTGTTACCCTTTGTGACAGACCCACTCACAGTAATTGCACACAATCGTCAAACCGTATTTGCTAGGTGGTGCCAGTGTGCATGCCCATCCCTATACACCATTGCTTGGGTCCACTACCCTACTCACTATCCCAAACAGTAGCTCGATTGGTTCAGCCGTTTATGCACAGCATTCTTCCTATAAGTACATTGCTCTGCCACCATTTCCCCCAAAATGTGAACCTTTCCCTGTGTAATATTGCCTACGTCGTTTCTTTGGCAAACACGACCGACGCAATCAATCGATCAATACTGTAGCCGTTTATTATAGACTTGACAAAATGCAGGCTAACACCACCAAGAACGGCATTTCGATCGTACTCGATCATTCGCACAGACCGACGTACCAAACGACGTTGGAACTTGACCTGTAACTTAAAGAATACTCCGTAAAAATATCGCTATGTCCAAGAATTTTGTGGCGAGTTTTCCATATTTTAAAGGAACCAGTTCAGTATAGGGCCTACGTTCGTATCCGTAAATCGACGGAATAATGAAGCCCGGGCCCACATAGGCCGCTTACACTACATTTGCGACCCGGCCTGGCCGGTGTGAATCAATTAAACACGAATTTGATATTATAGTTTGGTGCAAATTTATCCCGGTGTTTGTAAGATCCAGCAACCATCCTTCACCATCTTTCACCCAGATTGCCAAATTATCATCAACCCTAGCTGGATGGGAGCAGAGTACTGAGATGAGCGTGTCTATCTCTGCGTATGTCTGTCTGCTCGCTCGCGTATATCTCAAATACCTCAGTTGTTCCGCTCGTTCGTTTGAACTGAAAATACGTTACGTTAAGAGGCGTTAAAAACGTTGTTCTGAAAGAAGGCTATATTTTCTTTCGATGATAGAATGACGTAGTTTGTTCAACTTTGTTGCACAGTGGCTAGGAGCACAGTGGTTTGTTGTTACATACTCATTGAAATCCACCTTTAACTGTATCAATATTCTTTGTGTTGTAAAATGCCCGTGACGTCATCGATGCAGAGTTGTTTACATAAAGAAGGAGTAGATAGTCAATTGGATGTGGTCAGTTGCTATGTATTCGCACCGTTTTAAGCGTATTATTACTAGAATATGGCAGACATGATCGCGGCATTTCGGACGTGTATTAGCAATTGACGGGCGGTTGCTTGTCTCGGATATGGAGAACGAGTACGGTATAACCGTCACAAATAAATACTCGCTGTTTTTGAGCGGCGACGAAGATCTGCTGCAGGTTGTTCAGCGTGAATTGGAATCAAAACCGTCGTCGAAGAAAGAGAAACAGAAGAAGACTTCAAGCAAGGAGAAGGAAGTCAAACTTCCCACACAGTCAAGTTTGACTGGCAGTGAACAGCTCAAAGTTGAAACTGTCGACCAGTTTACCTCGCCTACTCCTGGTGATGGTGCGTATATCAGAAGACCAGTGGCGGATCTAGGAGTTATGCACGGGGGCAAGCCTCCTTCCCTCCCATTCCCCCTCTTCTCCTCCTTTCCGATC
>Ga0209782_1001823_pt1 | contig 11491 bp, 7 predicted proteins | sample WorMetmaBAHAMAS1_FD_187390 | JGI IMG/M metagenome (GOLD analysis project Ga0209782, IMG submission 187390) | Marine gutless worms symbiont microbial communities from Max Planck institute for Marine Microbiology, Germany - Inanidrilus... | ecosystem: Host-associated > Annelida > Digestive system >...
GTGTCACCTCGGTAGTACTGCTCAGCCTTCACTTTGCCCTGCACGACCGGGTCAACGGCCTCCAGGTGAGAAGGGTTAGCAACGACCGACATGCGCATCGGCTTGTTAGTCGCACGGTTGATACGTTCGTGTGACATGCCGAGATGGTACTTGACATCCCCGCTGCCCTGATCCGCTGCTTCCAGCTGCGAGTAAAACTGACAGAATATGTGCTCCAGCGGCTTGCGGCAGACATTGGCGAGAACGTTCAAACGACCTCTGAAATATCACAACAAATGTTCAATCAAACGGAGCAGCGAGCAACAGCAATCTGTTCAGTGATTAGACCTCAACGGACTAGAAACATCTGTAGTCACAAGTACCCACAATCTACCAACTGCTGACACCAACATATATTCTTTAATGTACCAACAATAATATGGCTATCAAATGCCGGTCCAAAAGTCAAATTACAGAAATAATGTTTTACTATGTCAGATACAAATTAATAACACCATTTTCCTAGCAACAGGTACACAATGTAGGTAACAGTATCGGCGGCTCCTCCAGCACCCTCTCAATAATCTGAATGCACTCGTTGCCATTAGCAAAGTCATGGCAGGCTATAAAACTTGGTACCACCAACAATTTTTAACTAGATGTGCCGGAAAACGCGCAGCGAAATGGCCACTAACATTTGTACAGGCAGCCAAAAACTAAATCTGTTAGTTAAGCCAGCATGATGTAAAAATAAGTAAGTAACCTGTGAGGCATTCCGATTACAATGCTGTCAATGCCGGCGGCACTCACGGAATCGATTACTTGCTTCATTGCCGGTATCAGCACCTCGCATCCTTCTAGTCCAAAACGTTTCTCCGACGACCATTTCTTTGCAAGGAACTGCTCAAAATTAGTCGAGCGAATCAAGCGCTTCATCAACGTTCGCTTTTCGTCACGTGTCATTTCCATGACGTGCGGCATTTCAAAGCGTTTCTTCAGCCAATCACACTGCTCGAGGTTGTTGATGAACATAAACTCCACGCCAACATGCTGACAATATATGTTCTACAAACAAAATCGATAACTACAGAGTTACATTCAAATTTTCAATTTTCATTGCATAATGTAATGAGATGCACTTGAAATCAGAAGGTTATGGGAACATCCTGCTGTCACCAAGTTCTTCACACAAGCTATCATCATCAAAATGGATATGAAATCATATGAAAGCAATCAGCTGTTGATTGAAATTAATTGGCATCCAGCGGCCTGCATCATTTTCAGTAAAAAAATAAAGTTTTACTATACTCGTTACCGAGTGTTGGGCCTGGAGCTGATCCCAGTGTACAGCAGTCAGTCCACAGGTGACTAAGTCATCCACCTGGCGGTAGGTTGCCTTTACTTTCCGCGAGGTCTAGTCTACGGTTATATTTGTAGCTGTCACCAGATGGCGCCACCCTTACACGGTAGTACACATCTGATTCCAACTTACTACTCACCTATTGACCCCGAAAGGTTAAAAGCAGCTTAATAAAAATACTTCTTATATGCTTGATTTGTTTAGCAATCTTAGTTATGTAAATATCGCTAAGATATTTACCAGTTACATATGTCACTAAGTGATTAAACTTAACTAAATTTACTAAACACCAGTTTTCTGCAAAACTACTGTACCGGTATTTCTGTTCACTTATGAAATATTTTAATAACCGACAACTACAGATTAAAATGAGATAATAATTAAATATACAGAAAAAAAAACTTAATTATCAACAAAAACAGCTCAATTTGTATGTTTTATAATTCATTACTTTAAACAGTATTTAACTGTATATTTAGCTGATTTAAAAAGCTGTGTAGCTCAGAGTTTGCGGCATAATATTCACAGCCGAGATGGCTATTAACGGTGTCACATTAAACCTCCATTTTAAATATGCACATGCATCTGCACCAACAACAGTATTAAAATGTATGTTAAATATAAACAAGAGGGCCTAGCAGTGGCTAGCATAGCGCGAGATGACCCCTCCATCGACGGCGGCCATATTTGTTGGGGATCGTATAATGGCTTCAACTTCGCAGGCTGGCGCAGCCGCTGTGTTCCCGGCATGCACCGCGACCCAATGCACTTCCGTCACAGACAGACGGACACTGACATTGTAGCATAAGCACGAGATGTATATATTACATCTTGCGCTAAAAATACATGCTAACAAATAAAGACTATAAAGGATCATTACAGAGTTCAATTCTTCTGCTTACAATGCATACATACACTTGGTAAATAAATTTTGTGCCGCTGCATTTAGATTATGTATACAAAATGAAACAAACTACACAAACCTCAAGCCTCTGAATAATCTCCTTCAGTGGCAAAGATCTCTCTGGACCACCGATATATGTTGTTGGTGGCAGCTGAAAAACTCGGTCCATGTCCGGTTGATCTAATGTCACACACACACAGATACATACCTATACTCTGCTCACTAGAAAATATGCTAAGTGCACAATAATTATCAACCATACAAGGTTAGCTAGTTAGTTGGTGTTTAACGTCCCTTTTTAGCACAAATATATGGCTATATCAGGAACGAAAGATCAGGTGTGGAGAACTATCCCTACTCAGTATAGGAAAGTCAGCGATATATTAACCTCAACCCTGGCCGTCTTTTTATTCAGCAGCCACCCAAAATGGGAAAGGGATCGAGAGGCTCATTTTGATTATTACACCAGTGCCAATAACATGCAAGGCTACTGATACATGCATAAACTAGGCACTGGCCACCGGGTTAAAAGTGCCAAATAATGTCACTAGGATTTATTCCAACATGTTTTAGGTGTATTAGGAACTTTAATAATGACTTCATTACTGAAGGGATGTCTATAGTGACAGGGATTGGGTTTTGTGGCCAAAAACCTGTAAACTTAACAAAATATGTAAATACAAATACGTTAAAGATGAATATCCCTTGTGTGGATTTTACTACATTTTCAGGAAATGTGGACAAAAATTCATAGTCCACTGATGTTTTAAATTTGCTGGGATTCACTTGAGGGATTCAGCCATGTGACAGGTTTTCTCCTAGATTTAGTGCCGCTTAGTAGTGAAACTATACACCGGACGCAAGAAACTTTTAATCAGATCTACAGCTACGACATAAAGACAGGCATGGATGCACCACTTGTGGATTAGCACGTAGGAGGTGTATTGTAAATTGAGCGATCCCTACTAAAAGTGCCATAGAAGAATACGTGAATACTTAGAGATAAGTAACTAGACCTATGTATCACATGTAATATGCACACAAATCTACAGTTACTCTCTTTATTTCTCTCTGCAACATTAGTTGGTCAGCACACATTTCACCAGCTAGAAAAGCCACTCAATACAGCCTGAAAATTACAGACATCTAACTGAAATTCCAAACGTCAAACAACAACGTCAGCAAGAACAATCAAAAAACACACGCATCAACCATGAATAAAAAAAGCAGATTACCAGCAGAAACCAAGAGGTTGGTGTGATGTTTGCAATTAATGTAAGTTGCCTGTATATGAGAATTAAACAAAAGCTGGTTGCAGGCTCATAGTGATGCAAATACATCAAAGAAAGGTTATAGTCGTGTGACTCATGACGATGATGATGATAATGAGTGAATTTGTACAGCGCGTCATAAACAGTCCTCAGACGTGCTATCAGTCAGCCAAACAAGTGGGCCTTTAGATGACATGCGAACTTCGAAGGGGAGAGAGTTGCAGATCTTACGGCGGATTTGGTAAACTGTTCCAGATGACTCGACCTGCGACCGATGGTGCTAATATGAATGCCACTCATAATATGATACAGCTTACAAACCAACTGCTGACTATTGTTACTTGTATCACCACTGGCAAGGGTATCGATACTGTTTTGACCCCTATTTGTTTGTGAATAGTATAGCTCAAAAACATTAAATTTGGGGAACAAACAAACTATGGGCAAGAAGCTGACCAAATTTTTAAGTGATTATTCCAGATATCACAAATGTTACATGTTTACCAGTCGGTCAACATTACCTATTACCTTTGGAAATGCTACAAATACTCCAATGATGCCACCGCTATTACATTCATTTTCCAACTGAAAGTTAGTAACACATTTGCACTGCATTAATGACACTGCGCCAATTTCTATGTGGCATGGTAGAGGTGTGCACTCTAACAAGTGTAATTCTGGTCTGACCGTTTTTTTACCATTTGCCGTGTGCATAGCAATGCTGTGACAATTAGCATAGATGTGCAAAATATACACATTACTAGAATATCACAGGAGGGAGGTGTTGCTCTGCATTAAGCATCCATGTATAAGTCATGCTGATTGGTGTTGGACCAGTATACACACAAACAAAGCACATGCCCCTACAACGTGGTCAGTTACTAACTTAGAACAAACAAAAATGAACAAAATGCCACTCATCAACTACTAAATCTCTGCAAACAAAAACAAAATAATGACACGTAAATATCGAAAATAACAAAGAATGCAGTGAGAGGAATTCTGCACACGACTCAGATTTCACCACCGACACTTACACAAAGATCATCAATACAGTGATTTTGCAGTGAACAAATGCATGCAATATACATGTATGTGGGTCAATCGCTGCTAACATTCCACATCAGCATAGAGACGGCACCAGACACATCTGTGGTGTTGTGAATCACCTCCGCAGACCATGGAGCTAGCTACCTTACCGATGTTATAGATTGTGTGGTATCGGTAGGTCGCAAGGAATTTGCTACGCGCCTCCTCCTCGGTGTCTGCGTGCCTTGCTTGCGTTATTTCAAGTGGATCCAGATCAGCTACGCAGTGACCTCTGATCTGGAGAGACAACACCAAACATGCCGCGAATAAAGAAAACCGCTACGACCATGCCGCTGTGCAGAGGTAAACAGAGCTCGTCAAACGCTCGTGTACCAAAAATGCACATCAGGTGTGTTCTTATAAATATATTGGACATATTCTAATGCAATTACAAACGCTATACTGTGGTAGAATAACAAAACCTGCAGAACTCACTGCAGCCAAACTGCATACATTGTAAAGAAGCTGCGAAATGCATTTGCCGTATGGTTTTGCATCAAAGCGGATGAAATTTAAAACAAAGCACACTGCAGAAAGCGAGTACAAATCACTACTTATTGTTTACTCTGTATTATTTTACACTGACTTGGTTACATTTTAACTGGTTAAGTGAAAACAAAAAAGAAGCATAAATAAGCCAAAAAAACTGGCACTTTGGCACAAAAGGCAAACACTGCAGCACAGCGTCTAGCACAAAATGTTATATGAAAATTCATAAAAGCAAGAAAAGTCTGATGTGCCGTTAATTTTAACAATACTGATGGCAAGCTTAACTGTCAAGATGCCAAAATATTATACACCAACTTCACAGTGTGGGCAACAAATCTAACTGGTGATTTGAATATCTAATATTGTTATTTGCACACAAAATATTGAACATATGTATACCATACATCTGGTATTTGCTTCAAGTGCAAATTAAGTGTGATTTGACAGGGCTGAACTAACTTCAGCATCAAACTGTGCAGTAAATGGTATCATCATTTTGGTCAAGACAACTCAAAATAATAACTATCTCGCTAAAAATAACTAATTAGGTATGATTAATAATTAAAATTTACTGTTAATCATTGGATTATGCATGCTATAGTAAATTATTTTTGCCACATATGAGCAAATTTAACAGCAAAGTACAATTGGTGATTTAAACTTGCATTCTGTGAATTTCAGTTTGGGAAATCCAGTAAGCTTCAAGTACTTTTGTCAGGAATCACAGTAAGTCCAGAATATAATAATAATTCCTTATACCACAAAGATAACTGGATAATTATGATTATGACAAATGACAACATAATTGTGTAAATTGCCTTCAAAAAACAGATAAGAATATAAAAAGGCATGTCTTAAGAATGAACAAAAATTATGTTGTCTACGAAATTGTACTGCCCAATGAATAAGTAACAGATATAATTTGTTAGACTATCATGTTCATCTCTCTTAGGTTAGATAACTACCATATTTTGCACATGCTGAATTACTGGTACTCAAAACTACATTACTTTTTATGCAACTAAAAGCAAGAGAATAATATTAATATGATTCACCATTCCCATGCCTTTTATTCAGACAAAAATAATTAAACTAGAATGCATGAAACCAATGCAGTTAACTAAACTTGAAATTAAAACTGGAAATTTTTAATATTATGTGATCCAGAATGTTGGTAAGGCTTATCCATCACTGCAAATTAAACTATTTATCTTAATCAAATCACACAACGAAGTTAGACACTGAACACTAAAAGTCAAATGGAAATATCTCCGTGTCAGAATTCTACCAGATAAATTGCTGTTGTTTTACAACACATGCAAAGAATGGTGTGGAATGACTTTGTATGTTTACTGGAAAAACTGCAAAAATGGTCTACTGTTTTAACTGCGACCAGCACATTTCCATCTTCAGCATATGACAGAAAATGTTCACAGTGATAAACCCGGAAGTCATTCCACAAATGAACAGAAAGCTCCATTCGAACGAATGTAAGCATGCAAGGGCTCAAGCACGGGAAACCCAGCAGCCCCACTGAGCATTACCAAGTGCATAGGTATGCAGCAGCAACTCGGGCACTTCAGACGTATCCAGATCGGCGGCATAGATGCCAAGTGGATCTAGGTCTGCAACATTGTGTCCACGAACCTGCGATCGCCCCACCACATTTAGCCAGCACTACTGTATGTAGGAAATAAATACTAACGTGTAATGCAAACACTAAGGTCCATTTTTTCCACAGTGATAAACCTGGAAGTCATTCCACAAATTAACAGAAAGCTGTCTCAGATGTCTGAGTAAATTGATCATCATCTGCCGGATTTAATGCCGGATTAAATTAACGGGAGATTAATTTGCTGTGGAAAAAACGGACCTAAATGCTTCAAACGTTAACATGAAATTAGCACCAATGCATTGTTTTAACCTGTTAAATTTCATGCAATTTCTTCAGCTAGGAGAGACTAAACTTTGACTTTTTCGATGGGCAAGAACAGAAAATTGAAGGTGGGGGCTGGTACTATTACGACTACTACACTGCTACTGCTACAACACTACCACTACCACTATGTCCACAATCCACTTAATGACCATTTTTTCAAATAAATCTGCAACAGCCAGTTCCCACTTGGGTCATCCTCCTAAATCTTTTCCATAAAATACGGGGATTAGTGAAATGGTATTTTTGCCACTTGGTAATGACTATCGAATGCTTAGCAGAGGAGATAATACGTTTGGTAGCGTCCATGTGTATATGTGTGTTCGTCCATTTGTCTGTGGGCACTCTCCTGTTTGAACCGTTTGACCTTTGACCTTGATTTTTGGCACAAAGGTCTACCTTGACCTTGGCTAGCCTGGGATTGTAGGTCAAGGTCGTAGGTCAAAGGTCAAGATCAAACGGTGAAAAATTGTGTCACCACATTTGGTAGTGTCCATCCGTCCATTTGTGTGTTTGTTTATGCTCTCCCGTTTCAACGAGTGATGTGGAGCAGGTCGATATTAGGACTCGGCTTGCCGAGTTCAGCTAATGGTAACATTGTGAATGACCATTACCAGTCCATTGGAATTGTCTGTTTGTCATTAATCAGGGGGCGTTCAACGTGTCACGCATAAGCGGTCAATCAGCTTTAATTGCATCTCAACAACCTAACATCACATTATCACCAATCGACTGTTTTGATCTGTTAAATTTCATGTAACTTTTTCAATATTTCATTTTCAGACATGCTGAAATTTGACTTCGAGAATTTTATGATGGTTGGATTGGTGGTCAGCATTCAATAGCATGGGGAGAAAATAAAGGCCATGCAATAGTTACAAATAATAAACAAAGGGCATTGAAACAAAAATGTAGTCTTAAAAATACTAAATCACGACTCTTCAACTTGCTACAAATTATCTTGGTAAGTTTTTCAACGGTAGGTGGTCATTTTTTATGCGCAAGATATCTACGTCTTTTCTTCTTTTGCACGGAACAACTATTGTAGTTATACAGAACCGAGTCTGTTCGTCACGCAAACGTTTTCAACGACTTTCCAAAAAATAATAAGCCCATGTGCGTCATCACCTGCTGTTTCCAATAACAGAACTGTAGGAAAATTGGAAAGTTCTACATGTCAGATGCCTTTCCTGAAACCCAACAAAAGCAGTGAATGAATTCATAAGCCACATCATGGCAGAGATGTATCATTTCTTCGGATGGCAAAGACACCAACCTAAATTACTTACATACCGAGATGACTTAACACAGTCTGCAGATGGTTACCAACTCACTACTGAGACTAAATACAGAATGCTATCATGCAGCCATGCAGTGACTGAGATCACTGCTTTACCATTTCCAGCAAGTCAACTGCTACTCAAGAGAATGAAGCCGAACTAAGAAAAGAAGTGATCGAATACCACACTATACCTGATATGCTCTAATGATGGCCTGAACGGCGAGGTGGTCATCAATAACTTTGACATCCGGGATGGCCTCGGTGACTGCTCCAGTTGCTGGAACAGTTGCCACTGCCATCGATCTTGCACCGACAGCAGGTGACTGACCGCCGGGTCGGATAGCCGGAGGTGACACATACGCAGAGCCAGGGGGTGCACCGTCACGGGCATTGCGAAAGAATACATCCCACGACTGTCAACGAACACAGACCACCTTGTCCAACTTCACAAAGTGACAGATTGATTGACTGTCCCACTCAACACAAAATAAGTTTATTTCACAGAAATTCTTCCCAGCCAATCTCTGGGTTAATACTAAAACAACAAGAAGCATTTAAAAAATGTTGGGCCCATTCGCTACTGCAAGCTGCCTCACGCCCATTCACCGGATGTCGCTAGCGGTACTATCGTGCACCGCCTGCGCATCGATGTCCGCGACGACAATGACAACGACAACGTGTGACGGAGGGGACCGCTATGGCCCATTGGGAATGGGCCCAAAAAGAAATATTACAAAAGCAAGGAATGCCAAAATATACAAAATATCTTAGCTAATCTCAAAAACACACACATACCGTACTCATGAGTTTTAAGAAATCCTGCCCATACGAAAAGAAAGAAAAGAAAGAAAGCAAGAAAAAAGCTACACAGATTAGGCTGAAAATGTTCTCTCTTCCATGACAGTAACAAACTAGGAGACATGTATACATGCATTCAGACAACAAACAAAAATATGCCATCACCTTGTGCACACTACTAGGATTTTCAAGCCATGACTCATACATTTCTTCGACATATGTTGATGAAGTTCCATTGAGAAATGGTTCGGCCACAACTGATGTGGCAGGTGTTGAATAGAAGCGACTGCCTTGCTTCTTCGTCTTGGCTGGAGATGTTGCAAATGTACGCTGCAGGGCTTTGCTGGCCAAAGGCCGACCAACACTACCGACGGCAGTTGTCAGGCGATGCATCTTTGCTTCTGCTGTTAATCATAATAAATTTCCATTACTGGATAGTCTTGTATGTTACCTGTACGAGTGTACCTGTACCTAACTTACACATTATCACTACTGACTGTATGTCACAGCATAAATCAAAAGCTGTCATAACACTGAAACAGGTTCTCAAGTATGCATATAGATCATTTCAGCCTAGTGTACATTTATAAGCAAGTTAACGAGTCTTATCTAATACAACACAAAGAAAGATACTGGCACAACAATAATGCAAACAAATTGTTGCACAGTCCACTTCAAAGAAACAGGCCTGGTGTTGCTAACTGGAGATAACAGATAGGATATATAGTTTGCTCAAAAGTTAACAAGAGACCTAGCACTGGCTAGCATGGCGCGAGATGATTCACCCGCACTAATACTAACCCTGATGCCACAGGTAAAAAGTGGATGTTTAGATCAGCAGATGTGATGACAGGTAAAAATGCACATTCTACTGCAGATGCTAACCCAAACCTATTATTTGGCTAACCCTAACCCTAAACCTGGGACACATGCAGAATACTAACTGGTGCCTAAAACATGGGAAATAGTTCATTATTTTATGTGGTGCCATGTCAATCAATGATAACCCTAACACTAACCCTAATGCTAAAACCTGGACCTAACCCTAGCACTAACCCTAAAAATACTTACCCTACGGTACTACCACCAGCTAAAAAGGTAAAGTTCGCCCATATTCGTTACTGAGCGTTGTGGCCCGGAGGTGATCTCGATGTACAAGCAGTCAGCCTGGAGGTGACTTCAAGCCATCCACCTGGTGGTAGGCTGCCACTATTTTCTGCCAGGCCTGCGGTTACCTTCCTAGCCGAAGAGTGCCACTGTCCATCGGCTGGTACCAGATTATACTGCTTAGTGACATAGGCCCATGCATGTGAGCAGCTCACGAAGGCTGTTATTTAGAAGTGGACCGGCCGAGATTCGAACCCGCAACTTTTTGGATTGCAAGCCAACGCTCTACCGTTACGACAGTGCAACGGCCACACTGGCTAGTATTTTACAAACGGAGCAACTGAGGTGCAGCGCTGTGCACTGCAAGGCATGTCGCTGGTAAAATGCAGATGTTTTTGGTTAGTTGGTCAGCTGTGAGTTAAAATCACCGGTGAGTATTCTACAAACTAGTCAATCCCTACTAACCCTAACCCAGCGTTGCATGCTTGGCCACACGTAGAATTAATAATGGCCATGCGATAGCGACTTAAGGAGAAACAGACGCCGGTTGTTTGGAATGCCACACCCGTACTAAAGATAGTCTGGAAACTGGTTAAGTGTGGATCACACTGACATGTAAATAGTTGCCATGCTATCTTCATTGTGCCCCAGTGAAAATAATATTTTGTTTTTCCCTCCAAAATAGTCTAGTAATACGCATAGTTTGCTTATCAGCTGTGTTCTGAGTTCGCATATCATGCAGCTGAACACTTCTCTAACCCAAAACACCCGCATTTTACCAGTGACATGCTCTGCAGTGCGCAGCGCTGCGCCTGTTGCTCCGACTTATCTATTATTTTTGACAAGTTTGCGTGTGCGGTGATCTTACCGATTAACAATTAACTGCTAGTGTGTATAACCCAAATTTATGCCAAATGTTATGAGTTTCTCCACTCGATGATCCAGACAGAAACTCTAACAGATAACCTTCATTCGTTTCCAAGAGGAAAGTGACATGTCAATGACGTCATTGACGTCTACGATGCAGCAATTGTCAACGAATAAGACGAGGCGTTACAACTGGCTGGGCCAATCGCACGTCGCGTTGCATATCCGTGACGACGGTGCACTCCCACGCACTTGCTGGCAGACATCCGGCATCCCAGACATATGACGTAATAGTAACGACGAACCAATCACACACCGATATCTCGGTAACGCCCAACCTTGGAGGTCATCCAGTGCACGTGAGTCGGGGTTGGCAGGTTCGGCGGCACGCCGCCGCGCACCTACGTTC
>Ga0209782_1001824_pt1 | contig 11488 bp, 10 predicted proteins | sample WorMetmaBAHAMAS1_FD_187390 | JGI IMG/M metagenome (GOLD analysis project Ga0209782, IMG submission 187390) | Marine gutless worms symbiont microbial communities from Max Planck institute for Marine Microbiology, Germany - Inanidrilus... | ecosystem: Host-associated > Annelida > Digestive system...
ATATATATATATAGCATGAATCTCACAAATCACAATTCAAATTTGAATATGAGAATTAAATAATGAATTTAATACATTAATTTAAATAAATAAAAAATAAAATAATTAAATTTTAAAAACCTAAAAACCTAAATTGTCTTTTTTAGGTTTTTTAGGTTTTTTAAAAAAACCTAAAAAAACCTAGGTTTTTTAAAACCCAATTCTACAGCCCTGGTCAGCTCATGGAGTAGGCCTACCTGTCTGCCAATGACCTTTTACCTCATCTACAGTCGGCATACAGAAAAAGGCATCGGACTGAAACAGCAATGCGGAGAGTGTGGTCAGACGTACTGACGGTGGCTGACGTGCAACAAGTCACTCTACTCGCCATGCTGGATCTGTCCGCAGCGCTTGACTGCGTTGACCAAGCCATTCTGCTGCAGTGCCTTCAGATTGGTGTAGGTCATCAAGTGGATTTCATCCTTTCTGTCAGAACGGATACAGCAGATCGCCTATAACGGTGATCTGTCCAGTATTCAGACTGTGCTGTCTGGCATACCCCAAGGCAGTGTCTTAGGGCCGTTGCTATACGTCACGTTAAAAATATGGACTCGATTTATTAAGTTAAGTACGTCGTCTGACTCAAGTAATGCACATTATTGTTTAATGTATGTTAAATAAGCAATTATATTAGCAAAATAATGTATATAATAGTTTCTTTGAATTAGTGACTGTTATAATGCATGCTTAAAGTAACAGTTGTAACAGTGAATAGTTGAGTTATAAAATTGCAGTACATTGATGTCATGGTATAATTATCAATCAGTCTAAAGTTAATTAATCAGTTAATATTTGAATGGAAAAGGGAACGACTGGTCGAACGGGCGTGCCTGGATTGAAAGCAGAAAAAGGAGAAAAGGGCAATGTGGGAAAACGTGGAAGAGCAGTAAGATATGTTCAAATATTTCTGTTGTTACGATTATTAAATTACAAATTATAACAATTATTTTACATTATTTTTTTTGTAATAACTTTGTTACTGTAATTGTTTTTGTTTTCTTTCTATTTTTATTATTCCTGTTAAACTGCTAAACTTGTTTGTCAGTTCAGTTATGCACAATTAGGAAAACGATCAGCACCATTAAAATGTCCATTAATTATAATCACTACACATCAACACGAATACATACAAGTCATAAACAGTTGAAAAATGACAACATACATATACTTATTAACTTTTAAATATAAATATTGTGTACTTATTAGCTTATTAATGGTAAATTTTTACAGTATACCTAAATGTAGAATCTTTAGGTCATATTTTAGTCATTGTGGTAACAGCAGTTAGCTGTTGTCTGTGAATTTGGTCGTCTAGGGGCCAATGGGACAGAAGGGTGAGCGTGGTGGTGCTGGACTACCAGGAAGGTGGGGTGCACCTGGACCGAAAGGTGACATGGGAGAAATTGGCTTACCGGGCCCAGAGGTAACTGTGCTTATCTACTAGACACCTGTTACATTTTAACTAGAACATGTCTGTTTTCAGTAGACAGACTTATTTAGTACATCTAGCACCTAGCACATCTTGTTTAGACTAGAATAGACAATTTTGTCACTGTTTTGTGCCTTATTAGCACACAGAGCCTCACTGTGCATTTCAGTAACATTGTAACATTGCATCTGTAATGAAAAATGTTTCAGGAAAGTTATCTGTTTATAACATTATCGTGCAATTTTTCATGTTTTTCGTTATCCGTCACTGCAATTTTGTCCATTGTTTTCAGTCGACGTTTGACAGTATGTAAGTAAGAGACACAGTGATTGTCGATTGGCAGGGCAATGTCGGTCTGCCTGGACTTCCTGGGCTTGATGGCAGAGATGGCGAAACGGGACCGCGAGGACTAATGGTAAATAAATTACACTATTGCATTTACTTTATTTACTTTGTTAGTATTAGTATAGGTCGCATATAACCATCACCAAACCTATATATGCAACTCTGATACAAATCTGTGTCCACTATTTTGGCCTTACTTTCTTTCTCTTTTGCTTGCCACTGTTTTCAATGCCCTTCTAGTGGTATTCTGCAGGAAAATGTTCAGAAGTGCAGTACAGAAAAATTACCTTTTAGACTGTGCTGTCGATCACTGAGATTATGAATCTCGTTTGGCTGATCAGTGTGTATCTGTGTAACATAACACAGAGATGAATTTTACCTTTGCGAATGAATGCCACACGTTTTTCTGCAACAGTTCAGTGTCGTTTTGACTGATGAAAAAGCACTAATGTTGTATGTGTACAAGGTGGCCTTAAAACAGGGTGCTGTGAGTCAAAAGGCACTAGAGATTTCACAAGGTAGTACAGTAACACGTTAAAAAATCTGTTAGGAGTTGGCAGAGTTACAGGCAGGACTATAATATGGCACCTTTTTACTGTGCGATCATATGCTATGCAGTATATGGCCTTGTGTCTGTTCGTCTGTTACAAGTGGTTGTTTTATCTAAATGGCTGAACTTGTCATCACTGAAACAATGCCACATAGTAGCTTAGCAGCTCAAGTTTTTCTGATGCCGAATATCTTGTTTGAATGACAGTGGCCAATCTTTTTGCAAACCAAATGCATATGATAGATTTCAATCATACAGACTGAAAATGTTCTGTGCCATCATTTACCACTTACGATGTATGGAACCGTGATAGTGTAGTTTTAGTTTGCCCAACTTTGCTGTAGATTGGCAAGTGATTGTTGATTGGTATCGGATGCTACAGGGTTATCCAGGTGCAAAAGGTGAAGTTGGTGATGCAGGTGTGCCAGGTAAAGATGGCATGATTGGTCCACCTGGGCTACCGGGACCTCCAGTAAGTCTCACTGGTTGATAGTTTCGTGGTGTTTTTATGTCAAGTTTGCAAACATTCTTATTTATTAAGGTACAACGTGAAATTCAATGGCTACTGAATGTGTCATTTTGTTAATATTTAATATAGAACAGCATAATGACACACTTGCTTCACCTATATGCTTGTTTGTCAATTTCAGGGGGAACCTGGCATGATTGAAGGTGTTGGTAGTGGCGATGGAGTATGTATTTTTGCTTTTAAATATGCATTTCAGATTTAATTGAATATATGAAAAGCAGGATGTGTGATTCTCTTACATTAAAAACACTCTGATATATTTATTTAATGACTTATATATCTATCATGTTTATTTTGACATAATTATGTAATTGTTGTTATTCTAAAATCAGTAACATTTATCATTTTATATGTCACTACGAAACATGTATACAGTTTTTTTACTGATTGATTTGTTGTTGCAGTTACCTGGTCTTCCTGGTCCTCCTGGACCTATGGTGAGTTTTATATCAAAATAAGTTAATACTTTAATTTGTTTAGTTTATATTTACAAGCACATTTCGTTTGCTTTGTGGTATATATCCTCAATTCCATGATCATATAGTTTAATTTAATGCCTCTGATAATGTCAAATACAGAGTTACATAATCAGCACAATAATAAGTACAGGGGTGTGAGATGGAGGAAAATGCATGTTTGATTGCCTTAAACATATTGACAATCAGCAGAATGTCAGGATACTTAGTATCAAACTACTTTTTCTGTGCAAACAGACGCCAGCAATCTGTAGAAGAATTTGACGCATTGTTGTCATATCATCTGACTTGTACTTAATTTATTATTATCTTGAATTTAGTTATTTCTATTGTCTACCTTTGTTTTTAGGGACCAATGGGTATTCAAGGTGAACCAGGAAAGATGGTTTGTTTGAATTAACTTTTAATATTCAGCTGATGTTTTTATTAACTTTAATTTTTGTTTTTACATGTGATAGTTTTGTATATTTTAACTATTTTTCAATTGTTTAGTGTTTTTTTCTAGAATAAGCCAAATGCACATTACAGAGGTTTAACGGTCACAGGAACTTAGCAATTCTGGTAACTATGGTTACCAGCAGTATTTACAGCTGCGAGTAGGCTGCATGCAATGCCGGTGATTAGTATCCGTGACATTTTACTCAGTCCAGCATCCACAGCCTGGTGCAAGATGTGCATTCCACCTATTGAATGCTTAGAAATCTGACTAACAAACAAATCACTAAATTAATGAGTATTATTAACAAAGTTTATAATGACAGTAAATTGGTAATCAAAAAATTTTTTCACTTCATACGCTTTTCAGCGAAATATGTTTATTGCATTGCAGGGTGAGCGTGGGTTTGAAGGTGCAAAAGGTGAAGTGGTGAGTGTGAAAAAGTAACATATAAATAATGTAATCAATAATTATTGCAGATATTGCACGTTCATATTATCTTTGTTTTACGATTTTAGTGCTTTTTTCAAGATGAACCTGGGTCAGCTCACACCACCATTGTTTTATTCCTGAAGAGAACCTTTAGTGATTAATGGCTGGTATTTTTATGGGCTAGATACCTTTTCTGTCACCCAGTCAACAGCATCAAAGTGCTGATTGATATGCAAAGCACTGACCCTAATCTCCCCCATTGGCCTGGCCTTATCCTTACTTTATCAACTATTGGTCTGCTGAAGAAGGGGTATTCTCCCTTTACGTCATTATTTATCAGTACTAGGATCATACATATATTAATGTTATTTCTAACATCTGTACACAGTCTTTTTTTCTTCTTCTTCTTCATTTAGTGAAGAATGAAGATATTGATGGATGATGAATAATAGCGCATCATGAATTAATATGAAGATGTGCATTGATAATTGATTATTGAGTTAAGGTTTAACATCCCACTCGACAACAAATAGGTCATTCTGGAGGCACTGTTATCAGGCAATATCTTGTCTAGTACTAAGAAAGATTTGCATCAAGAACGACATAAAGGAAGCAGTAAAATCACAAATCAGTTAACCGTGAGTTGAAAACAGGACATTGTCTGTCATCAAGTAATGCAGTGTCTGGTGATATTTTCGTGTGAATTTTTAGGGTCCAAAAGGAGTGCGAGGGGAGCAAGGACCGATGGGTCTGCCGGTAAGTCTCTGAATAAGTCTTCAGTGACATACGTACGTATGTATCCATACATGTGACAAATGCTGCATATGCTGCACTGCTGCACTGAGATGTATGGTCTGAATTTCTCACATGTAACAGTAATATTGCATATTTATAACATAACCTTGAGTGATTTATGCTTTTTAACACATAAATGCCTTCAGCTTGTCTAACGACATGGTATTAACATTTTGCACCATTTTTCGTTCAAAGCATAACAGGATAATTGTATTGCCAAGAAATGTGTTCTCAGTTAAAACCCGTACACGTGTAATAATTTTTATTATGTCTGCACTGCAATTAACTGAAATAAAACAAAGAATCTGTGAACTTCAAGCTGTGCACTTAACATATCTTATGTAACAAGCACCTACGTTGGATATCACTTGTTAATTGTTATGCGTGAAGATAAGACTGCTTTGAGCTGTGTATAGGGCGTGTAAGTAAACAAAGATCATTGATTTCGTATCCACTTTTACTTCATTTTTGCTGCTTAAGGTAATAACAACATATCCAGATATGTAAATAAAACAAACAGGAATTTATGCAAAATATCCCATTTTTCAGTTTCTGCCAAAAAGGGCAGAAACACACTGTAATTGACATTCATACTGCGTTCCTCTACCCCAAAATCATCAACTGTGGACACAATACCTATATCTCTCCTCATTGCCTGTCCCGCTGTATTTTCTGAAATCATAGCTAGGCTTGCTAATATGTAATTCTTGGAAGGCAGATTTCCATCTCAAGACAGCCTTTGATAAAACTGTTCTATCCAAGCACAGACCGATTTCCAATGTGAATATTATTTCTAAAATTTTCAAGTGCCTTTTCCAATTTCTAGCCACATATTTTGACTTCTTTAAACTTCAATCAGTAGCAGACAGTCAGCTTACAGATCTGGCCATTTCACAGAGACCATTCTTACCCAGACTTCTCAACTATACTTTGTAGCTGACCATAAAGCTTAGTCACAGTTTTGGGGTTTCATACATACCAAAATAATGGGTTGATTCCTATCCTACTGGCAGATCATTCTTCGTTCGCATTGGCACTTGCTCTTCAGCAATTACATCACTGTTAGTTGGCGTCCAACTAAGTCCATGACTGTTCTCCATTTATAGCCTATCTCCTTAACCAATTGCAGCCATACCAGATCAGTTTGGTATCCAGCAGCTCCAATATGCTGACAACACACAGCTTTATGTGGCATTATCAACAGACTTATTCCCAATCAGGTAAATGTCCTCCATTCTTGTTTGGAAAGTTTTCACATATGGTTCTGCTGTAACATCATGCCCCTGAATCTTAACAAATTTATCCTATTTGGCACATCACAGCACAAACAGTTTTTTTAATGATCTTGATTCAGTAAATGTGGCTGGCATGGTCATTACCATTCACTAGATCGAAACACAGCTTTTTCTATAGCATCTGCTTTAGTCTCTTCCCGGCTTAATTATACAAATTCTGATCAGTATGGCTGTCCTGCTAAATATATTCATCGCCTCCAGCGTGCGCACAATGCACTCACAAGGGTTGTAGTTCAAAGCCAACCTCGTACTTCATCGTATAGAGACCTTCAAGAGCTTCGTTAGCTCCCAGTGAAATGGTGCATAAGATACAAATTGGCCACACTTAGGGCCCTACAAATAAGATTGTGTTTTCCAGTGCTCTGTCATGTTTATCCGATCTTCTGATACCATATGCTCCATCCAGGCTCCTTTGCTCTACCTCTGCTAATCTTCTTACAATTCCTCAAACAAAGCTTGTTTTCTGTTCTCGTTCGTTCCATCTGTATGCACCAACTAAGTAAGAATAATTATACAATAATTAACTGATAACAGGCCTAGTAATAAATTATTCTCAGCTAATGAATAATTAAATTTTTACTGAAAATATTATTGGGCCCATTCCATGGGGCCATAGTGGTCCCCTCTGTCACACGTTGTCGTTGTCGTCGTTGTGGACATCGATGTGCAGGCGGCGCGCGACAGTACCACTAGCGACATCTGGTGAATTGGCGTGAGGCGGCTCGTTGTGGCGAATGGGCCCAACATTTTTCAAATGCTTCTTGTTTATCTTGCCGGAGATATGTATCACCGGAAGTGGACAAACCATAGATATTACATTAGATGACTTACACGCCCTGAATACATCTAACTGCCTAACATAGAGTGAGTTCTGTTGCACTGCACCACTTGCTCGCTGCACTGTTCACAGGGACTTGCCGGACTTGTAGGAAAGCCTGGCGAACCAGGCCGGCCTGGAATACAGGTTCGCACCTTTGATTAAAGATATTTTATAGCATATTCCTCCGTGTTTTAAATAGCTATTGACTTTTTGGCTTTGCTATGGCTGGCATCATCATTCTCTCGTTACTGACTACTGTAGTGGTCCAAGTAGAGCAATCATCAGGTGAGTGCATATCTACATGTATGTATCTGTGTCTGTGTGTACGGACACTAACTTTTGGACTACAGTGTGAGTCAAAAAGATTACTCCCTGAAATTTTCTGGATTTTTGTCTAATTCCTGATTGAGAAGTTTTGACCAAAATGTCACACCTCTTTTACGTTCATATCTATGCTAAGATCCAGATTATTATTAAGTTATCTTTAACTTTTGACAACGTTATGCCATATTAAGCTCGATTGTCTAGTGGATTTTTACAGCAGAATTTTAGCTTCTTAATTTGTTTAGTTACATTGCACTTGTTTTCAGCACATAATGTCACTGTATTGCCAGTAATTTAAGCAATATTCGCTAGAGTGCAGCACAGGCCACAGACAAAATCATTTGCATTGTATGGACAGCTGTATATGTGAAAGTTGAATTCCAGCTTCAACTGTTATATACATTGTTTGCCGCTAGGTCGGCGAGCTACATGCTGGGCTTTTGCCACATTTATTTTCTAGTTTATTGATAGTTGCAATGTTTGGTTGTTTCAAGCAGTTCTGAGCTTGCATATTAAGGTGAAGACATAGTTCTGAAATTCTTACTAAAATTGCATAAATACGCTGTGTCTCAAAAAATGACACTGACTTTGCACACTATAACTTCAATGCACATCAGCCAATTTTGCTAATTTTTGGCAGAGATATCGCTGAAAGAACAAGTATTAAATGGCAATTTGTTATCCCAACTCTCCTAACTAATATCTCTGCACTACCTTGGGAATCATGACCCTGAAAATGGGTTTTTCAGTCATGCTCGAAAATGACACTGCTTTGGCTTACTATATCTTACCTTCTTTAATAAATGGCATGTTTACAAACGACCAGTGATGTTGAAAATGTGTCATTTCTGCCTACGTAATCTTGCAGAAAATTAGGAAATAATAGCAAACAGACATGATAAATTAAATAGACAGATGATTGCTCAAACACCACAGCTATTTTCTGTCAAAAATTATTAAAATTGGTTGATGAATGTGGAAGATATAGCAAGGCAAATCAGTGTTATTTTCGATATACAGCATGACTGAAGAGACCAAATTTCTTGGGTTCATGTTTCTCCAGAGACACTAGCAAGGGGAGGTGGGATAACAAATCACCATTTAATAGTGTACTCACTCAGCAACATCTCTGCAAAAAATTGCCAAAATCGGTTAATGTGCATTAAAGTTATAGTGTGCTACATCAGTGTTATTTTTTTAAGTCACAGTGTATATCAGTTCTACTCATTGTAGTCACATACTTATTTTTTATGTAAAATTGTTCAAAATCTTTGCAATTGATCACTGTTTATTGTTATGCTGTTGCTGTTGTTGTTTTAGTAGTAAAAGTTAAATTAGGTGTACTTGAAAAATGAGTGCCATTAACTTTTGGAAAAAACAACCATAATGTGGAGTATCATGTAAATGCTCATGACGTTGTATTTTAATTATTTGTTATATACAGGGTCCGACTGGTCCTCTTGGCCATAAAGGAGAAAAGGGTGACATGGGTGAAATTGGCGATCAGGGTGCTATGGTAATGTAGTTGATTTGTTTAATTTTATGTATTTTATGCATATTTTTAGTTATATAAATACAAGCAGTTGTAAACAATCATTAATGATATGGGTTTCATGCGATAAGCTTAGTAATTTCTGTCTTGCATCTCCAATTTTCGTTTTTACAAAATTTGGAACTTACAATTTTGGATACGTTGTGAGTAAATCAAGACATTTATTGACTTTTGTTCAGCTTCTATTTCTGTAATTTCATGAGTATGTGCCGATTATCTTTCCAACTGCATGTTTTCACAGTATGCAACGTTTTTCAGTACGTGTTGAATGTAACCATCAGGTAGTCGCTGAAAGTGGCCATAAAACATTTAATATGCCGGTAAATATTACTGATGTTATCATAATTTCATTACTATCTTCACACATAATTGAAATTGAATAAATGCTTTTCTTATTCTGTTCGGTGTTCACATCACTGACTAACATTTTTTGTTTTTGTTTGCAGGGAATTCCTGGACCAATGGTTTGTATGCACAGTAGATTTTTAGTTTGAATAGTCATCGATATTTGTAATAGTGAAAATTATGTCATTTGTATAACCTTGGCATGGTATTTGTTTATTTTTACTAATAAATTACAAACACCACTATGATATGATTTACATGTTAATTTTAATTTTTTTACATCTGCATTGTTCAGTAACAAGGTAGATCATGTATACTGTATACTGTTAATGCATTTAGAATACCCGACGCCTTTCTTAATAATGTAGTAATATTGCAATATTGTATTATCAATGTATGTGTGTGTTTTCAGGGTCCTGCTGGTAAGAAAGGTGAACTCGGAGAAACGGTAAATGATTATTGTGTGTAACTTATAAGAGACATTTCAACTAAATTATAACATGCAAATGAACAAAGGAAATACGAAATAGAAATGTTGGCAATATAGAAACAGAAATGTCGCACTGTCCTTAATACAGTAAAATTTCTTTAAAATGTTGATTTTAGTGTTACATTGGATTTGTCTGCCAGAGACAGCACAACGGCAAGCATGGTAAACGAGCTGTATGTGACGGAATCTACTTACTCTAAGTTTGATAGTTTAAAAATTTCTACTTATTATATCAAAAAATCTGGTAACAACCAAATTGGCGTTTTCATGGTGAGTCCTGTTGGTTATGCAGAGTGGAAACTAGAACTTATCAAATACGTAGGCATAGCCCATAAATAGTTATTTTTTAAAATCTTAATTCGCAATCTGTTGCTTACAATTGCATTTATACTGTTTAGTTCATAAGTTTATAAATTATTCAGAGATAAGCCGTAAGTCTCTATCAGCAGTGCTGTATGAATTCAAGGTGTAGTCACTTTAATGGTTCAGGTAAAGCAGTTGGTCCAGTGTGTATGTGTGCGTGTCTGTGGGTCTGTGTATCTGTGTGGACAGTAACATGCTGGTTCATCTTGACATTGCGTACGTCAAGTTTAAAAGTCACGGTCATAATTTAGTCAAAGTTCACAGTCAGTGGAATAAAAAAAACTTGGAAATTGCTGGTGTGGCCAACAGTTGCTCTAAAACAGACTGGAATTCGAAATTGTGAATAAGTAACAGCCACGCAAAATTTTAAAGTCAAGACCCTATACCTCCAGTAGCACGGTTGGCAAAAATTGTTGCCGTGTGGTCGGTGCGACCTCGAGCGAGCTGGTGTAAAGTTGTATAGCTACTTATGTTTGTTGTAGGGTCGGAGAGGACGGAGAGGAAAGAAAGGGATCAAGGGTGAAAAGGGAGAACAGGTAAATTCTGTAACAACGTGTACAATTACTAGTCATCTTACTATGACTGGTAATGGCGGCTGAAGAACGGTGTTGTTCTGTTTGAAGTTAACCCTCTTTATAAGCGTCGCTGGTGCACGATCATTGGCATAGCACTATGGCTTCTGATTGTCGCCGATAGTTCGTCAATGGACGATTTGTTACGCTACAAAACTGTACAAAATTGCTTTAATTTTCTACACGTGCTGTGCCACGGTTAGCTAAGCAAATCTGTTATGTGGCGCGGCATAATTTTGTAGGCCTAGATGTTAACGTAAGGCCTATTGGAGTTTATTTCAAAGTTTGCTTTTACGTTAGTTTTATGACTTATGCGTTTTCATTCACGCATGCCGTACAGCATTGAATGTTTTCACTTTTTTCAGTCCGTATTTGCAAAATGAAGAGGTGCCATTTACTGTACATATCAGGGGCTTGGCGTTTGGCCTGAATTTTTTGGGGTTTAATTAATCCTCTTAATGTCGGCTTCTGTAGGATTAGGCCTATCGTGTTCACTGTGCATTCGCATTTTCCTACAGTGGCTTACGGGTACTGAATATTTTTAGTTTTCTCGATTTCTCCTCAGTTTTCTTATTTCAGTCTTAAAAACTTGTCAAACAGTTGAATGTCCGTGCTGTTAAGTAAAAGCGATTAGAGACAAGAGGGCCTAGCAGTGGTTAGCATAGCGCGAGATGTTGTTGTTTAGATTACCCCTCC
>Ga0209782_1001825_pt1 | contig 11487 bp, 4 predicted proteins | sample WorMetmaBAHAMAS1_FD_187390 | JGI IMG/M metagenome (GOLD analysis project Ga0209782, IMG submission 187390) | Marine gutless worms symbiont microbial communities from Max Planck institute for Marine Microbiology, Germany - Inanidrilus... | ecosystem: Host-associated > Annelida > Digestive system >...
AAAAAAAAAGGACGGGAGTGAGAAAAACCGGAAGGAGAAAAGGAAAGGAAGGGAGAAAAAAATTAAGACAGAAGTGGAAGGATATTTGGGAAGAAAGGGGGATGTGAGGAAACAAAAGGGGTACGCAGAACGAACACGCGGTGTGTTCTTTATCAAATTACCGTATCAAATTTCTGTTTGACTGATATACTGCGGCACTTCAGAGTGAAGAATAAGTTGCTGGTTTAGAAGTGTTGTTCAATAGGCTACAGAAGAGTGACTAGTGTAGACTAAGTGACCAAATTTTGAACTCTAAGGGTTCAGGTATCCACCATTTTGCATCGATTTTGGACACAGAAACATATAGGTATCGTGGGAGGTTAATAGGATTCGCACGTGCTCTTGACCTTGAGTGACCCCCAAACAACCCTAATCATTTTCTTTTCTATATATATGCATACATTTGCAACCGATGGAGATTGAAACTTCAAATGTGGCACATGGCTGCAAAAGGCATGGTCTGCATCAAATGACCTTTTCAAATTTGGGACCCATCATGTCTCTGTAACGGGTGAAGCTTGGCATTTCAAAGTTGGTATTCATATTGGTCGTGGCGTTTAGCGTACGTGATTACCCCAAAACAGGTGTGTTTATGGATACGCTACCTCTTTAAATTTGGTAAATAAGTGACAGTCTTTGACATAATGCATATACATGTACTGTACACTTTTACATAATGTAGCTGCAATGGCAGACTAACAGGAAATCATAATTATACTGTACATGGTCTTTCGAGTTTCACCATTATCAATGCACTGGTGTCCTTGAAGGTGCTTTCAGCTATAGATATCGCTACTTGATGTAAACTTTCTGACCCTTATACATGTATTAAGGAAAATAAAGTGTGTAGCAAACGTCATATTTACATATAAATCGCTAAATGTTTGTGATCTGCAAAATCAAGAATCAAAACAAATGTTATCAAGATCCTAGTCAGACACATGCACAATAAAGCCGTAGTATGTCCGAAATGGTCCAATATAGCGGCGTTGTTAGTGCGGGCCACCATCAGTTGACAAGATTTCAAGTGGGAGCACGTAGCAAAGTCACACTGCCACAGTTGAGTTTCTTGTCGCATTAATCTGTTTCATGTGCATTGTACACGTATAAATACAATATATAACATCTGTTTTGTGATTGATGGAACGTGAAAAGTGTCAAACATGATGCCACGACCACAAATAACAGTTTGAGTATGTAAGATACGACTAATATTTACCGATTTCCCGACATTGCCTTTCAACGCGATAGACGGAAAACTGACGGTCAATGCAATGCCGTTCGTTGTGACATGTGTAGCAGCGTTATTAGGATCTGTTTTGCCGTCAAACGTTAACGAAACTTTAAATCTTGCTCCATCATCGGTTGTCTGTTGAGGATACTGCACGCGGCAGTCGAAGTGGAAGTCGGTATAAGAGAAACCATTCTGATAACAGTAATACGAATGGCGATTGTCTTTCACAGGTCCTGTGAAGATCGGATTACCTGTCATCTCCGGAAACTCGTCTGAATAATGATGAAAACATGAAGGCATAGACCACAAACAGACGTTATTGTACTGGCATACGACGAATGTATACTGTAGGCCCTAACTATCAAAGAACTGTGCTACCAACAATTATCAAAATTTGCAACTACATCATAACCTTGTCAGCATTTGCATATGCGTGACGTATGTCCTTCTTTCCTTTTTACTTTTACCTACTTTGCAGTAAATACAGGAAAAATATCTACATTAGATAATAACAATACACTGTGTGTCACGACACACAGTGTATGTGACGTCTGACGTTGCACACTATAACTTCAATGCACATCAACTGATTTTGGTAATTTTTTTGGCAAATGTATTGGTGAGTGAGTATGCTATCGAACAGTGATTTGTTATCCCTCCTGTCCTAACTAATGTCTCCGCACTGCCTGGGGAAACAAGAACCCCAGGAAATTAAGTCTTTTCAGTCATGCTGTATACAGTTTCTACTTTGGCTTGCTATATTTTTGACATTTATCAACCAATGTTTATAATTTTTTGAAAACGATAAGGTCGTAGCATTAGGCGTAAATACAGTGTGCAAATATTATTTCTTGCCTGGCCATATGTGTGCAATACCAGTACGTCAACAAGTTCAGCTATATGGGTGCTACGTCATCTGCTGCTGCCAAAACAATGGTAGAACCACCCAGTAACCCATAGCTTTTGCAACAACTGGTAGATCAGACCTACATTCCAGCCTTTGCTGGAAAACTCGCTGACTAAATGCTTGCCATCGTAGCATTTAAATCGAATAAAATATTTAGCCTGCTTGGCAAACTTGCCAACTGGGCTATACATCTTACCTTCCTCAGGTAGTGCAGAGACATTAGTTAGAAGAGGTGGAATATATACATCTTTATTCACCATACTGGTAGAGAGAAAAACACAAAACAGACATAAGTACAAAACAGGAGAAAGCAAACAAAATGAATAACTTAACTAAACTTAACTACTATACAGACAAGCACATTAGGCCAATAACAAATCACCATTCGCTAGTATATTCTCCCAGCAACGTCTCTGAAAGATTACCAAAATCCGTTGATATGCGTTGAAGTTATAGTGTGCTATATCAGTGTCATTTTTAGATACAGTGTACATTAAATTATGGGCACAAAACACGTATGCTATCATATATATATATAGCATATTTGTTTCATACAGTAGTTATTGTCAACCGTGAAAAGCCGTAAACCTTATAAGTTTCGTGTTTACCATAAATGGCTGCATAAATACGGTACACATATATGGTATGCAGTGATGGGCACATAACTACTACAAGTTGCATTTCTCAACTGCTGCTCTATACAACATGGCAAAAAACTAGTTCATTTAGAACATTGAGGCAAAAAAGATTCCAGGTATTTTACACAATTGTGTATTAACAAATTTGTGTTATGGCGGATTTCATTGAAATTGACAGTTAATTAAGTCTAAGGGTAAAAAGAACTTTTAAAATGGTTCCACATTTGGTCAAAGTTATGGCGACATATAACACACAGTAACCAGTTGACAGTTATTTTTTTTATTTTTGAGCCATCCTTTATATAGTTCTGAAGAACAGAAGCATGGTTCATACCTCTTGGTTCTGTCGTAGTCGTATCTATTTCCGTAGTTGTTGCCTCATCTGCAAGAGAAAACTTGTGATATATTTGCAGAATTGCATGCTAGACAAAGTGACAAACAGGAGACACTTTGCATAGGCAAAAATCAAATTTGGTGCACCCACCACATGTCACCCCGACAGTGCAGTGGTGGGTATGAGACCTAGCACCAAAGCTGTGTTCCGAGCGACGTAGTCCAAACATTGGCCACTGTGATAGTTCTGTATCAATGACTTAGTTTGCAAGCCAGCTTCCAGCAAAGTTATGATACAAAACTTTCTTCAAACTGAGTGCATCAGCCGTGCATTCAGTGTCACGAGCCATCACCTCAGTATAGAACCAGCTGGCCTAGCTCAAAAATACGGCATGTGCAGTCTTATTTCTTGGCCTGGTGGCAGACATCTTGTTTGAGATATTACAATGGGGACCACAATGGCTGACTCCTACTTGACTGCCACCAGTCAGCTGGCCAGTTCTCTTGTAGAACAAGTTGTAGGTACAAAGAGTTCAGCATCCTGATAAGTCTGCAGCTTACTAGTTACGATGCTAACGAGTAAGTAGTCCGTAATGTGCTCAGTATAGAGGGTGCGCCAATAAAAAAACAATCCCTTAGAAAAAATGCTGTAATTCAGTTATGGTAGCACGGATTTGAGCCAAACTTTCAGACTTTGTACGGAAGTGTTCTCGCAATATATGCTAGGAATGGCTCAACAGATACAGCAGTTTGATCTTAAAACTTTAATTTTTCAAGTGAATATGCAGTTATACATTGAATATTCACGAATAACAAATCAAATTTTGCACAGTTCTTCATCAACAGTTCAAATGTTTCATTCATAAATGTCAGATACCTAAGGCTTATTCTCTATTTAAATAGAGTGTTCACAATGTCAGTGCCCACCTGTTGCAGCAACACACGATTGAAATCTGTTGCAAAATGATACAATTGCCTTATAAATGAACGCATGAAGCGAATCATTCTGTATCGGCGACAAAACGGACTTTCATTTCGGCATGATGTTGGCCAGCTTTGGTATGTGTCTTTGATAGTGTTCCAGTATCGCATCCCAGGCATGATAATCCATTCGTATATCCATATGGGCATTTGCTACTATTTGTACATCAAAATCGCCGTTTAGTTACTTGTTCATTCAGAAAAATGTACTCTTAAGTTCAAATTGTTACAACTTCTAAAACATAGCAAGTATAGTAACGAAATTTGCTGCGTATGTGGCCTGAATCCTCCTCTGTGAAAGCTGTAAATTTGGAGAAAAATCTTTCACAGTAACTGAGATAATGAATTTTTTCTAAGGGATTGTTTTTTATTGGCGCACCCTGTAGTGTCCGTCCGTAGGTCTGCCCATCTGTGCTACCTTTGTTCTTCTTCTATTCTCTTCCCAGTTCCTAACACTAATCTTATTTTAAGTTCTCGCTCTTTCCGTGCAGCCGCTCCAACTATTTGGATCTGCCTTCCTGACTCACTCCGTTCATTCGATACATTTAACTATTTCTGACGACACCTTAAATAAACACACTTTACAAGCAGCTTTTAGTACTCCATAGCGACATAGGTGTACTCCAGCACCTCCTAGCCAATTATGTGACTAATGGAGTACCATAAACGTTTATCTACTTACTTAGTAACCTACGTACAAGTTTATATTATAGTAGCATCTTTGACAGAAATTTTGTTGATAACTAAAAGTCTCATCGTAAAATGGTTTTAAAATCGTTTGACGTTTGACGAATTTACGGGCAAAAGAATGTTGCTATCATTTGACCACAGTGACTGATTGCCAGGTTTTCTGAGCCATCGTTTATACAGTTCTGATGAAGGACCAACACAGTTCAGACCTGTCGTTGTTGTCGGTGCCGGTGTTGTAGTTGTATCGATTTCCGTAGTTGTTGCTTCATCTGCAATAGAAAACATGATTACCGGCATAAAAAACATTTATGTTTGACATGGGTAATATTACCCCACAGAGAAAATATATATCGTCCAATAAGAGCCCCCAACCACATCAATAGTGACTACTATTTTTATTTCGTAACTGTACAGGATAGTGCAGCCTACTAGCCACTGTCAGTTATAAATGAGCCACGTGATGAATTTCCAGCATGCTTTGTGTCGCTGGGATCTTTCACAAAAATTATTGGTAACAAAATTTATGGTATAACTTGTCGCAAAATTCTTCCACTCTGGCAAATTTACCGGCAAGAAAACGACGACATTGTATGACCACAATGAGCGATTGTAAGGTTCTCTGAGCCACCTTTTATACAGTTTTGACCAAGATAAGCATTGTTCAGACCTGTCGTTGTCGTCGCTGCTGGTGTTGTAGTTGTGTCTCTTCCCGTAGTTGTTGCCTCACCTGAAGTATACAACATTTGATTACTGACAGGATAGCTGCAGAGCACACATTGCATAATACAGCATGTACAGGTAGCATAGTGGTAACATTTTGACTGAAAATCTGGCATAGAAGGATTGATTTCCCCATACGTAACTGAACCCTGACAATGAAGAGACGAGCATGGGTCCTCCATTTTCATATTAATGCTAGGTTCTGAGCTGTACAGTCCACACACTTGCCACTGGTCGTTTTGTAGTTATCACTGGTATACGTGGCTTGGTCTGCAAGCAAACTACCATGTTGGTTGTAAGACATTATGCCTAAATGAACTGAATTGAATTGAGCAAGGTTTACCATCCCATCAAACACATTATAGGTCATATCAGGGACGGGTTTTACGGGTCAAAAACCCCAACCAACAGTGTCATAGCACTGAAGGAAGAGAGATCCTAAGGACTAGGCTTCAATCCCATTAGGTTCACCCCACTGTGCTGACAATAACACAACATATATGCAGTATGAAAAACAAAAACACAAAATACACACAGATGAACACAAACAAATCTAGGCTATGCACAGTAAAATGCACTCAGTGTGACGAAACCCAATCTAGAGAACTGTAAGAACTGCTCATCTAAGTGTGCTTATGATTGTGTACAACTGTCGTATACAATACAGCACAGAACAGTTCTGATAATATCCCCTCTTACCGCCTAAATGACTATGTATATATCAGCCATGGCCACATGCAACATGCATCTCTGTAAGTAAAAAACCATCTGGCTTGCTTTAGCGTGATGGGATGCACTCTAATGGCTGCATTGTTTACCTGATATGGTCGCAGAACAGTGGCTAAGCATGTTGTAACACCAGTGGTCTTTCTTACGTAACTACTATCACTCATTCAAACGGATCTCTCATAAATGGGCCAAATATTTTACATACTCATGCAACGACAGGATTATGTTATCATGGGATCTTTAACACAAACTCATTGGTACATAACGTTTCGGGGTCAATGAATTTTTTTTACTGAATTTGACGTTTGTTGAATTTATGGTAAAAGAATGATGCCGTCATTTAACTACGCTCACCAACTGTCAAGTGTCCGTGCCACTGTTTATACAGTTCTGTCGACGATAAGAACGGTTCAGACCTGTCGTAGTCGTCGTTGCTGTTGTTGTTGTTGTATCTATTCCCGTTGTTGTTGCCTCACCTGCAGTACAGAATTTTATTCAAAAAATGATTACCGACAGAATTAAAGGATTGACAAACGTGGCACTTATGGTCCATATGTGCCACGTTTGTCATATGATATGGATAAGTAAATGACTTAGGTAGTTTTATCTCTTGGAGGTGGTACTCTGCGCCGATAAAGTGTAGTCGTTAAGCGGCAACCGACTCGTCATTTGCAACATTTATTGACATCCCGGCCATTCAGTAACCAAAACGCTACCGACATTTTATTGGCAAATTTTCAATTACATTCATAGTCAGAAATTATCTGACCACTGTTGGTCTGTTCCAAGTTAGTAACATATTGCCTACCAAAATGACTTCATACTCTTCTTTAATAGGTGAACGACAACATTAATGCATCAATAGCGTTTGGAAAATAAATCTACAGCACATCCTTGTTTCAACACTTGGGTGAGTGAACAGCTGCCTAATGAGTCTATTGGTAACGAATCACCTTGTGATGTGCATTCACGAAACTAAACAAGATATACAGGCATAACACTATCCAAAAAGAACCGATACAAGCCGACACTCTGGCAGTACCAACAAGGAACTCATATTAGAAAATAGTGCTGCAAGTATCATCCAACAACTATCATGTGGAATCAGTAAATACTGAGATAAAAAAAAATTTAGTATTAAATACAAAGGTCCAATTTTGTGGAATTTTATCGATACATCAATACGATCACTTAAAAAATTAATCAGTTCAAACAACATTTATTACACACCCTGCTGAAAAAATACGATTATTCATAGTTAGGGATTTTGGTATGTTCATATGTATTTAATTTTTTTTTAAATTGTGTTTTGAGTTTCATTGAGTTGTATACTTGCTTATTTTTTATTTTATTTTCTTGTAGGCCTAATCCCAGTATTGCAATATGTATGTTTAATTTCACTGTACATGGGTAGCCCGTTCATGTGGAGCATAAGCTCCTTGGGTACTACCCGTCACACATAATCTAAATGTATTTGCTATTGTTATTACTGCTAACTGAGTTTGTGTGTGACAAAATAAATTGGATTGATTGATTGATATCCACCCAACATTATTGGACACCAACTGCCACCAACAAAATAGTCCAACTGATAGGTCCTTCTGACTTGTTCATTTGGATATCCGACAAACTCAGTTATCTGAACAGTTTAGAAGACCACGTTACCGAAACAATCAACAATCAGGTGCATCTTGAATCCATTGCCAGACTGGCCTGCAACTTAAGCCATGGGAATTACCCATTTTGCTTGCGTCGTCGAGCTGACTATTAACACTAATAAGCACCACGACTTGACCGACAGTGTATCCACAGTAACGTATGACCCTTTGGAGATATTTTAAAATTTCTATCCCACTGTTAGGATCTAAATCCAGAGTTGAACAGAAAATTAATGCACAAGTAGATTATGCATCACTAAGCCTCCCACGATATCCATAATTACTGCAATTTCTATTTATGTACAATCCTTCATGCTCTAGCAAAGTGTTGCAGAGAATATATTTTTTTCACTAGTTCAGGTGTCGTTTTAACTTGGCCAAGTTTTATTAAGTTATTGTTATCCAGGATAGGTTCTGGACTTACGTTTCTGGTTTAATGTAGTTTTGTGTGTTATTAAGTGATGTAGTTTTAATTTTGAAACCTTTTGTATGTGCATTTATTTTATTTTATTTTATTTTATTTTATTAATGTTCTGCTGCCCTTCTCTGTAATATATTGGTACATACTGGTGCAATAAACCGAATGATTGGCACTGTGAGTCACGTAGGGGTTAAATATTTTACTTGGCAATACAGCGACAAGTATGTTATGATGAGATTGTTTACGAAATTCATTGCCAGTTAATCTGAGGGTGAAAGAAGTTTTAAAATAATTTTGCATTTGGCAAATTTATACCGGCAAAACGGTCAGTTTGCCGGTTGACCACATTGTTAGGTCGCTTTCTATCGTTATGACCAAGATAATCACAGTTCAGACCTGTCGTTGTCGTCTCTGCTGCCGACGTAGTTTCAGTTGTTACCGTAGTTGTTGACGCGTCTGCAGTAGAAAGCTTTGATTACTGACAGCATTGCTGCATGGCAAACAGGGAGAATATGTTCATTACTCTGTGGTCAACTTGTGGTCTATTTCACCACACACTGGCGATATTTTACCCCGATAATGGAGTATTGCTCTCTACACTGTGTATAAAAACCGACACTGATGTATCACACTATACCTTCAACACATATCAACGGAATTTGGTAATTTTTGGCACAGATGTTGAAGAGAGAGTACATTCGCAAATGGTGATTCGTTTTTAGACCTCTTCTAACTAATGTCTCTGCACTAACTGGGTAAACATAAACCCCTGAAATTGGAAATCTTCAGTCATGCTGCATACCGAAAGGCCACTGCGTTGACTTGCTATATCTTCAAAAATCATCAACCAATTTTAATAATTTTTGGCCAGAAATAGCTACGGAGTTTGTGCTATCATAAGTCTACTTAATTTCTCATGTACTTTTTGCTATTATTTCCTTAATTTGCGGTGAAATTACGAATGCGAAAACAACGCATTTTGACGTCACTGGTTGTTTGTAAACATGCCGTGTACTGAAGAAGGTAAGATTATCATTAATAATTTGTTCGATATAAAAACAAGAAGCATTTGAAAAATGTTGGGCCCATTCGCCACTGCGAGCCGCCGCACGCCCATTCATCAGGTGTCGCGTGCATCGATGTCCACGACGACGACGACGACGACGACAACGCGTGACAGAGGGGAATGGGCCCAATTACAGTTATTAGCACATATTTGAACGATAATGCTCAAACTCCACTTGGCTGATTTGTTGTCGATATATTATACGAACAAGTTTATAACAAATACAATGACAAATCAAACTGATAGAGTTGAGACCTTAAGACTTATACAGCGTCGACTGTCCGAGGTGCAAGAAACTGCAGACCGTCATCGTCGATGGCATTGTTAATCTCAGTTAAAGGCGTGCCATGGTAAAGTTTTTCTAAGTCCACAGTTTTAAACTGTAAAGTTTTTTTTCAATAACTGCAATAAATACCGCGTTATTCACTGTAATTATCTATCAGAAAAATGAGAGAAGAACATAGATCTACATGCTAATGGCAATCGGTTTCACGTAAGCAGTGTGCTACATGCAGCATTCCACATATTTCGGTACCAATACGATCGTATTATTGCATACTTACATGAGCCTGTCACGCAGACTTCAGCCAAACAAAGTGATTCAGCTGATGTGTCTCGACTTTGAATAATGACGTAGCGAAATTCGCCAGAGGATGGAGAACAGTTGATGGTTATCACCGACCCAAGAGTCACTCCGCTGTTTCTCGATCCACAAACAGTGTACGAGTAGGGATCGACTGCTGTACCCGCAGTTGGCGAAACACTTAGCAATCCGACGTGAATGTTGTTCAACCCTAATACTACAGCAGTGCAAACCAGGTGTCTTTAGCGATGCATGTAATGTTACTTCACACTTTTAATGCAAATTTGCAACAAAATGTGCAAGGAATACATGCTCATCTGGGGCATTTATATTCTGGAATTCTGTAGAAATTTGGCAAAATTGCTGTTTTGTGGTCCCATACTCCCATTCCTGCACCAATTGGCTGAAATTTGGAACAAATGAGTGGACTGCACCAAATTTCACCTAGATTGGTAAAACGAGGAGAAAAAAATTTTCTAAAGCATTGCCTGTCTCCTGTGTTACTTAAAAAAGGGCTAATTGCACAGCGTTCATTGCAATTATTATAAAGCAAAACCATAGATAATTACATGAGTCGCCATTGACATTTGGCAAAGTGATGGCGACAATCTCGATGATATATTCTTGTCCGAGGTCGACAGACCACCACGGAAATGTATGGATATCCAAGGTGCACGAATGCGTCGATACGTCACCATCAACAGCCATGCTTGCCGGTTGGTCGTCAGTGTACTGAATCGCATCTTTATCGGTCGACAAACAGTTTGCTGCAAAACGTGCACACGCAGGCCACTAAAATTTCGTTCAAACTCCAATGTAGACTAAGGCCAAAGCACATTTTTACCGCACGACAGCTATGCTAAGCACGGTATATGCCCTCGTCGTGTGTCTGTCTGTCTCTGTGTGTGTGTGTCTGTCACACTCTGGTATTGTATCAAGACGGCTAAACGTAGGATCACGCAAACAACGCCACACGATAGCCCCGGGACTCTAGTTTTCTGACACCAAAGTTCGCGGCGAAATTCGAACGGGATCACCCCCTACGGGGGCGACAAATGCAGGAGGGGTGGGTTAAAATTCGTCAATTTCGACGAAAAACGCGCTATAACTCGAAAACGGTACAAGATAGACGCATAGTTTCTATTAAAGTCGAATAGGAAGTCGTATGTGCTCTATCAAATGGTGATGTTTCCAATGACCTTGGGTGATCCCTAACCCCCAAAACCACCCCAATTTTTGCATTTGTTCTTGCCGTTCATATCTTCGTAGTGAGTTAACATAGAGACTTCATATTTGGTGTACATGTTGACGGTAGCTAGTCCTAGCCGAAGGACGACAAACCGTCCCTAAAAGCGGCGTGGTTACGTCACGTGACACGTTTTTACCGCGCGACGCCTTGCTAAGCGCGGTATATGCCGTCGTCGTGTGTCTGTGTGTGTCTGTGTGTCTGTCTGTCTGTGTGTCTGTGTGTCCGTCACACTCCGGTAT
>Ga0209782_1001826_pt1 | contig 11485 bp, 4 predicted proteins | sample WorMetmaBAHAMAS1_FD_187390 | JGI IMG/M metagenome (GOLD analysis project Ga0209782, IMG submission 187390) | Marine gutless worms symbiont microbial communities from Max Planck institute for Marine Microbiology, Germany - Inanidrilus... | ecosystem: Host-associated > Annelida > Digestive system >...
GGTCACGCTAAGCCGCAAACTCCACATTGGTTACAGTGGAGTGCCCCACATTTGCCCCCAAAATTACCCCCTCCCATGGATCAATCCCCAAACCCAACTCATCCCTGGACCCATCCAACCTACCATCCCAAATCGCATCCATATTTGATCAGCCGTTTTGCCAAAATGCACTGGACAGACACACACGGACCAACAGGTGGTTGGAGGGAATCTTCGATGACTATAGGTCGCTTTTGCTCTAGAGAGAGTGACAAAGTAATTTGGGAATAGGCCGCATTGCTGCCGTACACAATCGTTCAGCTGCGTTTGCCATGTGGCGCCATTGTGCACTCCCATCTAATACACGATTTCTTGGCCCACCGCACTCACCATCCCAAATGACAGCTCGATCGGTTCGGCCATTTTTGCATGTAAATGTTGCATTCTTCTTGTATGCACCACCCTGTTTCTCCCACAGTTTGCCCCTTACCATGGGGATATGAACACCCATCTAATAAATGGTTCCTTGGACCACACACCACCCCAGATGGCATCTAGATCGAGTCAGCTGTTTATCAATGGGCAAACCAATAGTTGACTGGACACAGAACTTGGCCTGTAATAAATGGACTGCTTACGCTTTACAGAGTGACACAGCTTAATAATAGAAGTAATAATAATTGTTATGAGTATAGTGGGTGATTTTCCTTTGATATACAGCACTTCTTCGCAAGGCTATGATATTGATACCTTGTGACCATAGGCATCTCCCTGTGTCCTCTGCCTACTGATGGCATGACCATTGGTTCCCTTGCGTTGGAAGGAGTTGCAGGACAGAAACGCAGTGTGCTACTGTGGTGGTCTGTGAAACGGCTGCAGACTGATGATGAATCCGAACAAGAATCATAGTAAAGTGGCGTGGGACTGCTACTACCGTCCGTGTCATGACGAGCCACTGTCGGTCACTGAAGCTCGGAGACAGGCTGCATCACCTGCATCAGCTGCTGCTGCTGAGCAACAGACATCTCAGTCATGCTCAGATGAGGACGACAAACAGCGGAAGATTTGCTCTTGTGGTTTGTATAGTCGGACAGTTTTGTTTACGTACATAGCTAATTTGCACTGGATTTCAGTAGATTAAATAACTCAAGTGAAAAATGAACCGATTATAATAATTTTTGCTATACGGAATCCGGAGGAAACCTCACATCAGAACATTTGAAATTCGTCCACCTTGCCTGTCGTAGGGTCATTGTAATCCTTCATTTCTTGCAGAGTACATAAGTAAGTTGAGTTTCATATGTAGTAAAGGTGAGTATAAAACTTAAATTTTAAAATGAAGCCGAGACTTTTTGTACTGTTATGTCTGAGGATCACAGGATGCACCATCAGTAACTAAGTACAGTAGTCCTACTGATTGCAGTACCCCAAAAGTCTTTCAGCTCTAAATCAATCTTGCTTTGTAATGTAAGTACCCGGTAAGTAGATTTGTATAATACAATTATTGTTAAGAATCTCTAATGCGCTGAATGCACTAGTATTGAGGGAACAAATATGTTTTAAGTACATGTAAACATCTGAAATAGTCTGCACTGATCATTGGGTCCAAGATGAAGTCCGAGAGAGAGTTCCAGCAACTGAAAAGGCCCGATGATCGTAAGTGTTGACCAGAAACACGGTACTGCAAGAAGTTGTCAGTTGGCAGAAAGCCGATGCCACCGAGTGTTAGCACTGGCGACCGGGAGGCAGTAGTCTAAATAGGTACAGTAATGTGCACCCGTTCAGACACCAATGAACTGTCACTGCCACATCTCATCCTTTTTACTGCATTATAGTATAGAAAGGTTGTTACTTCTTTGCTGATATCGACAGATAATAACAATTACTAGTGAGTGACACAGACTAGCTCTATCGTTGATTTGGCATTTTGAATTTCTTTTGCAGTAGCTATAGCCTATATGACACACTTATGTGATTTCTGGTAGGTTATGGTATTAGTACCGAGGCAAGGCCACAGGGGGAAGGAGGGGGGTCTAAAACCCCACTTGCCTCAAGGTCACCCATAGGATTTGCACAAAACCGATAAGAAGTTATTGGGTACTCCCCACCCCTATCCCTGCCTGAATACACTTAGGGCGGGTTGCACCAACCTCACTTAAATCGTCACTTAGCTAATGGCTACTTAACTTTAAGTAGCCATTAAATCGCCAATTATATCTCCACTAAATTAGCAGTTAAGTGGCGATGGTGCAACGCATTTAATACTAATCTCCACTTAAATCAGAGTTAATTGGAGATTTAAGGACTACTTAAGTTAAGTATGGATGGTGCAACCCGACCTTAGTCATCAGCTAGTACTACTGATCTCTGGATAGCTGTCAAAATGTGCCAAAATCTACAGATTGAACGTTACATTTCACGAATTTTCTGGAGCAAAGCGTCCCTCCTCTGACCCCGCCTCCATAACCCTCACTATAAAACTCCGGGCCTCGTCCATGATTGGAACAAGTGTTACAAGTTAACAAGGATGAGTTGCATATGAATTGATGCATTGTAGATGTGACCAGCGATGCTTGACGCCATTTTGCGTAAATTCATCTGTTTCAGGCACAGTGATTTTACTTTTGTATTCTTTAATTGCGTCTGTTTAGTATCCATGACTTAATTTTTTTTGCTAAACTTTAGACATTATCTCATACAGACTTTGAAGACTTAATTTACTGAGTACTGACTTTTTTAGCACATGTAAACAGGGCCGTTGTTTGCACTATGCAAACTGTGTGGTTGCATAGGCCATTAATTTTAGGGGGCCACCAAACTGGGGCCAGATCTTTTGCCTATAAATTGTAGAAAAGCAGTCTGTAGTGGAATTTTGAAACATTACATTTAATGAAACTGAATGAATTTTAGTTTTTCCTACTACTGGATTTCTTTTTTGTCACAAGTCACTTGAATTCAGCTCATTTAACAGTCCATTTCAACATTTGACAATGCCACGGCATGAATGCAATCTTTTTCGCCAAGGGCATATATGAAAAGTGTGTACCCATACTAACACTGCTTCGTGGGCACTGCACTGTACAGGGTGGCCCACAAAATTTGGCACAATTTGTTTGTACGCCTCAACTTTATCAAATATTAACCGATTTACGAAATTATTTCACTGTCAGAATCATAAGAAAATTTGTAATAATACCATCACTAAAAATCCCACGACAGCTCGTGTGTTGCTACACTACCTTGTGAAATGTCGCGTCTTAGAAGCAAATTGAAAATGACTTCTGTAGCAACACATTTTAAGAAATTAACAACAGGAAACATCGTGTTTAGTGGCTCAGTTATTATCTGAGGTAACTATCACATCCTGCAGTTTTTACATCAAATGTTCAATGTGTCCACATTGCTGCTGGATGATGCATTCAAGCCGGCGATGCCACTGACCAATGGAGTGATTGGTGAAACACTGCAGCAGTTTGTCCCACTCAGTGACATTTCACAAGGTAGTGTAGCAACACACTTGAGGTGTGGTGGGATCTTTAGTAACGATATTATTGCACATTTTATCCGGATTCTGACAGTGAAACAATTTCAAAAATCGATTAATATTTGATAAAGTTACAGCATACAAAAAATCGTGCCAAATTTTTTGGGCCACCCTGTAGAATTATGGCAGAAAATTCAGTGAAATATGTGCCACCAGCTGGCATTTTTAGCATTCAGATTTACAAAATTCAATTTTGGCCAGGCCTGTGCCATGGACCCCACTAGGGGAGCATATGACGCTCCCTCAAATCCATAATCAGCTGTGGAGGGGATAACCAGTGCTGAAACTATGCCAGAGATTTTAAACAAACTATGGAATAAACGGATGGAGAATAGGGACAAATCAACCAACATTTTTGAGAGGGTCTGCCATCGCCAGTGTGGGTTTACATAGGGCTTATTATTATGCTAGTAACGGCCCTGCATGTTAAGTATGTTCAGTATAATGAAATATGTACCGATTGTAGCAAAATGTTTTTTTAATATTCTAAAATAACCATCTGACAGCTTTTTTTATTTGTATGCAAAGAGTAACACCGTCAGAAAGCAACACCGACTATCTGACCATGACAACAGTGATATATATTTTTCTACTTAGATTAAACATCTTTGTGTATTACTAGCATACATATTCTGTGCCAGTTAACTAATTTATTATTGTTATCTTTGCAAATGACTTGAACGTTTTGACTAATGGTGCTTTTATTTATAAACTTTTGTTTTTGTGTTTGCTGCTATTGTGATTCAATTCAACTGTCAAGATTTTATTGTTCCCATTGCTAGTTCATAATTGTATATTTCTTTTGGATTATATTTTTTGAGTCACTATGATAATAATATGTGCTTTTCCACCATGTATGCATGTTAAAGATCAAAGACAAATTTTTGGGGAAAATTTGCTATTTCACAGAGGGTATTTATGTTACCAGTTATTGAGTTATTACTATCAATGACTTACAAATTGCTGGTTGACAGTTGTTGCACAAGAAATGACAGAGTATGTATAGAAATTATTGGTAAAAGTTTGGTGAAATGAAATTTATGGCTTAACAGAATTTCATAGAAGTGTGCATTTTTCATTACACACTGTCAATTTATGGAACATATCAAGGCCATGAAATCGTGAATCAGGTCCTTATACATTAGTAATATGCAAAAACTGTAAAGTCTTTTTCTGTTTCTTATGCACATGCAGAAACACTAAGATTTATTAACTGTTTCAACACTTATCATTAACTGACACTAGAAAATTAGAGTGAATTGTTACAAATATAATGTTGTTCATATACACAAGAGCAACCAGATGCAAAATTTAACATTTAAAATATGCAACAATGAGAACAACTGAACATGACGGAGAGAAGCTCTGCTGCTACGTGCAAAATGCATAGGACACTTGAGAGAAATGCAGATAATACAAGCATGCAATGTCATAATGAACAGTCAAAATAACACTGCGACATTCGTGATAGGCTAACATTCAGCAACGAAGAAAAACTCTGTCTGGCTATAGAACATCACAGAGTGGTCTATCACTAGAAAGCAACAATATTAATGGCAAGAATACTCTTGCCATGAGATGATAATGGCATTATAGTAACAACTATTTACAGTGTTTATAAACAAAACGATTTATTGTCAGTGTTGCACATTCATTCCAACAATACCACGCATAATGTAAGACTAGTGCATTACTGCAATCATTTCATGATGAACACATTACAGATATGTATACACAAATTGGTTTTAGGTAGCGGATACTTTAATGATACAAAAACAGCACTATTATGTAAACTTGTCATAAACATAAGAATAAAATACTGTTGAATTCACATGATGGTTTCCATCACAAAACCACACGGTATGCATATGTCAATAGACCACATTAAACTTTGTTTTCAAATGAACTGATTTTCATAGATTTCTTAAATAAAAGTAACAAATATAAATAACAAATTGCACAGCACTAATTTGCACATCATACAGTGGATGGGGCACAGACAGATAGTTGTTTGTTGTTTGGTTTTATATACACTAACTATTTGATTGCTATCGTGTCATAATTTTGTATTTTAGTGTACTGCTACTGTAAGTATTTTATTATGCATTGTGTATATGAATTGTATGGTTTTTACCGGCATGTAAGTGGCTGTTTATGCCCTTTGTCGTTGATGCTTAAATAAATAAAATAAATAAATAAATACTTTTCTCAGAAGTTTGGAGCAAGGATGCCACTGTCTCCTGCTTGATTGGTTAAGGTTTTACGTCCGACTTGGCACAAAATAAGTCATATCGGAGACATTTTTCCCAGCCAATCCTTCGGCATGGTAACAAAGCAAGGCTGTCTCACGCAATAGCCATATTCAGTGAACTTGTATTCTTGACACAAATTGAAAATTGAGTAAAAGATCTCGATTATTTCCTACCACACACGTAAAAAAGTCATTTATTTCCAGTTGAGAATATGAAACAGTAAGTTTCTGTATCATTTGCGGCTACAAATTGGCCATCCATACGACGTCCCAAAAAATTCTGACATTTTCTGACCTCCCTTCTCCCATGGCCACCTATGTCCTGTAAGAAGTTGTAGCAATAGCCACATCACCAACAAGCACTGACCATTCAACTGTATTTGCCAGGTTATGCCAATCTGTACCACATATGATACCGGTACATAGTTCCTATAGCACTACTTGCAGTGCTGGTGATGTGGGCCAATCACACAGACCAGTAGGAAATTACAACTTGAAAAATTCAATCAGTGTAACAGAATCTCGGCCTACTGTGCAGCAGCTGAGTGGCTGACAAAAGCATTTTTACTGTGCGATATTATGCTAGTGTAGTATATCCTGTCGTGGTGTGTCTTGTCACATGCCGATATAGCAAGAAGGCTCAACCCAGGATCACGCAAACAATGCCACACAATAACCCAGGAACTCTAGCTTCCCGCTGCCAAATATCTCCGTGAAATTTGAACAGCGTCACCTCATACGGGAGCTACAGATGCAGGTGTGACTTATGGTTGGTTAAAATCGGCAACTTTTCGACACAACTCACTTTAGCTCAAAAACAGTACGAGATGCACGAATAGTTTCTATTAAAGTCAAATACGAAGGCATATATGCTGTATTGCATGATTATGTTGTCAATGACCTTGCGGCCCCAACCCCCATACCACCCCAATTTCTACCTTTAGTGTCACCTTTCATATCTTCATAGTGAGTGAACAGAGCGACTTCAAATTTTTTACACAGATTGATCATAGCAAGTCTCGGCCTATGGATGGCAAACCATTCTTGAAAGGAGCATGGTTATGTCACGTGACCCATTTTTTTATTTTTGGGACCCTCCATATTATGAGGCAGTGTTGTGCAGTCCATCATTACCTGATATACTTGTATCAACTGTTAATACATGAACAGCTGTGGTTAGGATTGTGCTCTACGTAATACTGTATTAGTATAATACTGTCATCTTTATTGGATTTCATCGGTTTTTGTAATGAGTAAAGTTATTTTTTTGGTTGCATTTCAAACAAAATCTGAACCATCAGAGCGGCAGAATCTCAAATTCCCACTAAGATATGTTGTAACTCACTGCAATAGGAACTGCCGCAGGTCAGCAAAGTATGGTGAATTTCACTGAATAATACAATGGAATAAATACACGAACGATACACGTAGCAGCACGGTTTGCCTGCTGTATCAACTTCAGTGTTTCACATAAACTGACGCTGAGTGACACTAACGTAACAGTTCGAGCATGAAGTACAGCATTTATCCACTGCATCTCTACAATAAGTCGACACATCAACCAGCCACTTTCAGCCCAACTGTCGCCGTCACATTCTGCTAATGTTAGTTCTCAATAGTAAGTAAGTACTGTTTCAAGTAAATATAATTTGTAAATGCACACAGCGGTCAGCTGAAGCCGAATATGAGGTGCAAGAGGAAGGCGCAAAATGTGTTGGAAGGCCTTGGAAATAGTGGGTCGTGAGGTGATGGCTGAAGGCGTCAGGGCCGGTACACATTTGCAGGGCTGGAGTGGAGGAAGAGAATTCCAGCTTAGGAGCTGCAACACTGAAACTGTGGGCGCCAAGTGAAGCGCAGACAAATGGGACGAATAGCATATTGGCATATGAACCTAAGACAACAATAAGTAAGTAATTAAAACGTGGATTTTTAGAGTGCATCATCGCAATACCGCTGATGCGCTAAAATCTCTGTGGAATGATCGATGAGCATGCAAAACTGAATGTCGATAAGCAGGTGAGGGGAACGGAGAGAGCTGAAAGTAATGCTGGCTATTTTCAATTGGCATGGTATTCAATGGGGAGCCAGCAGAGCCACTGGAGATTGTCAACTGGATTGAAAGGAGCCAGCGACAACACCTGCAAGGTTCTGTGATCTTTGAAGTTTAGAGATGTTTTTTTTCTTGAGTTGTGCCAATCCACAGATAGGTTTTTGTTAAGAATTTTTACACTCATTCATTCATTCATTATAATTTTAATTAAGAACAGACAAAACGCTGTTGAATAATGGTCTAATACATGGTATCACAAAGGAATATGACAGCAAGCAACATTGATAGTAACTAGATTTGAGTAGCTGGGGCCCACTGACTGGTTCCAAGTATGAAGGTTTCAGACTTGTCTGGGTTTAAAGCCATGCTATCTACGCAGAACAAAGCACGCAAAGTGTCAGTGCAATTGGTGGTGTTACTGAGGTCATATGGACAGTTGGTTAGAGAAATAAACATCTGAGTATCATCGATATATTGCAGTTGATTGATTCTGTGAAGGTACGTGATGCGAGCAATTGCAGAAATATATGCCATAAGAAGTAATTGTCCCAGCACAGATCCCTGTGGAACACCAGTGGTACAAGAGGCAGATGAACAGTGACGTTGAATGCAAACTGAGACAGTATGACTCGTGAGCTAGGACTGGAGCCAGTAATGTGTGGTGTGTCACACTTTCTAGCATTCCAAACAGTGTGGCATACGAGATATCAAGATCGTATCTTATCGTCGACAACTGTGATTATCTTAGTGATTATACAGCCTTCAGCACTGGCTGCACATCCCTATTGTAATGCCTAGGTCGACTCAACCTACTACCTTCCATGGGATAGTAAAGTTGCACACACATGCACAGATGCACAAAACTGCAGTATAAGCCCATGTTTCTATAAAAAAAAAGACTGGTCACAAGTGATATATCAAAGACTGCAAAAAAAATCATAAAAATGTGATAGTACTATTACATTGTATATATGGTAGCATGCTGCTCAGTAATAGCATCATTTTGTGATTAGTGCAGTTTCTGATGTGCCACTTACTAAATATCACCGTTAAAATACAAACAAACTGCAGTCTTTACTCTATAATCACAAACTTGTCAGCAGAAATGCCAACCCAGGTCCAGCTGCCCACAACTGCCGCTACAAGAGCACTGGCAGATTCGCAATCTAAACTTTTTAGTCTGAAATTATTTTTTAGACAGCCACTATGTGAGCAAACAAAAGACTAACAACAGCATCAGTGAAGTGCATTTTATAGGCTACTATGACACAAAAGCATGCCACATTTCAGGCATTCTAGTGCTCCAATTTTCACAAAACTAAATTATAATATGCAGCATTTGTTTGTGAGGCAGTATTTTAAAATTCAAACTAGCAATAGTTAAACAATTATGGCACATAAAACAAGAATTGTTTTTGCATATTAAACATTCTGCTTAATGCTGTACTTAAGCTTGAGTTGAAAAAGACATCGTACCTGGCCTCTGGTATATAGGAGACACAATAGCAGGTCATTGCAAGGAACTGAAATACACAGAAGATGATTGCAACCACCGGCACCTTCCACTGTATCATACAAACCCACACAGCCACAATATTCTGTTTTGTAATACTATACAGCATCATCTACTGCTGAGTCACATACAGCGCCACCTCAAACTTAATAAAAGCCGTTTAACCAGCTGTTCCTGGTTAGTTGTGTCTCCCTGTTTTCACTCTCCAGTTGTTCTGTACAGCACTGTTGTGGATAAGTGACATAGACTAAAACAGGCACAATGCCACGGCGATCACCAGACTAAAGCAGTGAAGAAAACAAACATGTATTACATACTACCAAGCAGTTTTATACTGAGTAAATAAAACCTTTTTACTAAGAAACGTGTGACACTTAGCACTGGTCGCATGAGAAATAGCAAGAGGTAATTACCCAGACAGCTGCACAGATGGTCACTGCCATGCAAACCTAAAATGCCAACAATCAACCAACTTATGCATCATTTTCACACAGTGACCAAAGATAATGTTTAAAACAATCACTACTCAAATTTCTGTCACATCCATCTGTGATAACATGTTTTTTGCAATAATTTTATACAGACCTCTAAGCACTAGTGTTATATATATAACAGCAGCCGAAACCTAGTTTTTTTTTAAATCCACCCATCACCAAAACCCAGGTTTTCCACTACAGTTAAAGGTTTCGAGGCTCATCTAAACGCAAACATTGTACAGATGAATTTTATAATATAGTCATATATTCCAGCTGGTTAGACTGTCCACAAAACAAGTTTTTAAAGTTGTTTCAAAAACTGGTCAGAACTGTAAACTATTTGATAACATTCCTCAATTAGGCCTACTTGTTTGTTATTTTCGAGTGGACTATTGGATGTGTGCAAAGTGAACTGAGCAGTTCCCAATTCACACTAATGTACTGAACCCTAAGACTAACATACTATGCATTCATCATGAAGCCAAATCCGAACTGAAACCTAGGTTTTTGCCAAAAACCTACTGAAAGCCACGATCAGTAAAAATTTAGAAACCGCAACAACACTACTAGGCACACAACTATTATTACCATCATTATCAACACGTACATTAACACTGTCACCAAAATGCTGCAGGTTGCTATGACAACACAGTAATGATAGACAATCACAAATTGCAGGTGCTATGAAGTGGCCAATGAACAAACTGTGCAGAACATGGTTGCAACTGCTGCAGAATGGCTAGAACATACATTTGCAATTTGCATATCTACACAGACAAAATGTATGGTAATGAGTACATATTATGGATTTGCATGGATGTGCTTACATCTGTTGGCCTAGAAACTAATTTTTTTATCATAGAAAATTTCTGACTTGCTACAAGACCATGAAATTAAAACAAATGGCGAGAATGTCATTATGATACATACAAAGACTATGATGGCAGCAACAATTCTACATTTGGCAAACATACTTTTCAGCTGGTTCAATGGTCCCAACAGAAACAATGTACTGTATACACAACACATTAATTAGTTATTATAGTTAAAACCAGAAATGTTGAACATGAGCACTCAATAACAGGTTTATTCTTAAATCAATGAATGCTCAATACAGACTGATGATGAATTTAAAACACTAAATATTGCTAACATAAAGCCACATGTTTAAGGAGTACAAATTAGTAAGCTTTACAACAAATCAATTACCATCTCTCATGTTGCATTGCAAATTACTTAGTGACTACAATCTCTACTTTCCAATAGGTTTGTACTGATCAACATAAAAAGAAAACCAAAAAAACACTAAAACAAGAAGAAGTAGCATTAGCTGCACTTTGAGATAGGCACAGTAAGTATACATTATATTACTGACATTTATAAATCACAAATAAGGTTTTCAACACAATGCATTAATAGAAAGGTAATGAAGCTACTAGCCTGCAGAATGCTGCAATGTTGCCCAGTGTATATAGAATTGCAAATGCTATAAGACCTTTAGAAAGAAATAATAGACATGATCCCTGCATGACAGGTAACAAGCAAATATAAGGACTCAGAGAGAGTGTGCAACTCTGCAAAGCCATAAAGAAACTCATATATTTGAAACTGCTTGATGTAAAATCTCTGATACAATATGCACTATAGTATAATATGCAGGACAACTTTAGGC
>Ga0209782_1001827_pt1 | contig 11480 bp, 5 predicted proteins | sample WorMetmaBAHAMAS1_FD_187390 | JGI IMG/M metagenome (GOLD analysis project Ga0209782, IMG submission 187390) | Marine gutless worms symbiont microbial communities from Max Planck institute for Marine Microbiology, Germany - Inanidrilus... | ecosystem: Host-associated > Annelida > Digestive system >...
GGGTATGGGTAGGCGGGAGAGGGGAGGGGGAGCAAAAGGCTCAGACAGACACCTGGGCCCGGATGGACAAACGGACAGACGGACACACACACACACACAACGCAAAACCTACACATCCTCGCTATGTGGGCTGTAACAAAAACCGATTACGATTAAACAGCTTACTAATCTACCTATTTAGCTTCACACAGTGGTGTCGCCAACACACACACACTCGAGTTAACACAGTATGGCAGGAGACAGGGTAATTAGTGTAACTTCGTATATCGGGCAGCAGAGTGCATTAGAGATGTATACGATTATGCGCTACATAAATCCACATTTTACTTACTTACACCGAATGGATTTTGATCACCAATTATGGCACTTAAAACTGATCGCTTATAAGTCAACTGATAGTTGATTCGCCTCATTAATTTTGGCCGATATTTATCGGACCGATTTTCAACAGACCGTTGACTGCGTGTCGGTCGTGGTGGCCGCGGTGACGACCGGTTTACGTCGGTTGTTGAGCTGGAGCTGATGAGCCGGTGGAAACGACCTCATCTCACCGTCGGACGATTTCATCTACACCACAAAGCAATCACAGATATCAGACTCTGCCCTCCAGTCCAGTGCTGCCACCTGGTAAATCACTTTAAGTATATGCAGCACTTACTTGGTTGCGCGGGACAGTGGTAGAACGTTGGTCTCATGCTGGCGAACTTTCCCAGTCCTGCGCTCGACCTGCAGCTGACGGGTGACCACTACTGTGGGTCAACCATCCGCTACAGGTCAGCCAACCAGCTCTACTCAGCCTTTCGTCCTTTCCGGGTTGATAAATGAGTAGAAAGCTGGAATCAGATGTGTGATACCGTGTATGGGTCAAGTGCCATCCGGTAAAAGCTATGGAGGTAACCGCAGGCCTGGCGGAAAGTAATGGCAGCCTACCGTTGGGTGGATGGCTTAGTCACCTGCAGCCTGTACACCGGGATCAGCTCCGGGGCCAACGCTCAGTAACCAGTATCGGTAAACTTTACCATTTTTTACACTTTGATGCACTTTTTTGTGTCACCTAGGGGGCGTTCGATTAACTGAATCCGGTTTCAGATCCACAGTATAACTGGTGAAAAAGTCCATTTGATTTACGAACTGGAAACCGTTTTAGGATTCAGTGAAACCTGTCATCTGACATCGCTGTTGTTCGTTTACCATAGATTACATTGTTCACTGCTAAAAGGCCATTCAATTTGCCAAGTAAACCTAAAACTAGTTAACAGTGACTCATCATTTTTTAAATATTTATATACTGTCTGCTCTACTACTGTGACTTAATGGATTTACATGCTGCTTAAATATTCATTTATTCAGCTCTTTTCTGCATGTCAATAAAATTATTGTACTGTACTGTTATAAACAACACAATGTGACGCAACACACTGTGACGCGGTCACTTACCAGCAAAGCGGGCATACACATGATCCGCAAAGCTTCTATCTCCATTTACTCCAATTGCCATGGTTTGCAAGCCACAGGCTAGAGTGAAGCTCTAGTATAATATGTAAATCAGTGTGTGTGTGCATTTGTGTCTGTGCTGTCACCTGCTGGGACTGAGGTTGGCTGGTGGCAGAGCCGCCGCTGGCAGTGTTGCTGCGGTCCGGTTTGTGCCAGAAGATCTTGATGAAGCGATTGTTGAACAGCGGCTCGCTGCATCGATACGCGGCACTCGCCTGCGCGTGGCTTGCAAACGTCACCAGAGCGGCTTCTGGGTCTCCGTCATAGCTGACCTACAGCATCAACAGTAGCGTCAGAACCGATCTTGGTAGCGATGCGGGACCACATCTGGGCTGGCATAGACGACTCGGTGCAGGTCTGTTTTTTTGTAGATCGGCACTGGTCCAACAGTACGAAAAATAAAAGGCAGGCATGGACTGGTAGAGGATGTGGATGGTAGCAGCCTAACGGTGAACTCTCGACGAAGTCTGTGGTTGGCAGCCACCTGGTACTGAAGTCTGCATTCAAGAAATTCACCATCCTTGTCTGAGCTTCGTGTCGTGCATTAACACCGTGCTTTAAACTATGTACATATATATACTGTTGCGCTGTCCTGCGTGACAGCTACTGTGCTAAGTGTTGTGTCATTGAGGTTTGTCAATGATTAATAAAGAAAATATTATTATTATTATTATTATTATTAGTGTCAGCAGCATGTCTTCTCTGATGCTGGCCAGTCGTCATCAATGCGGGTGGTTGCTCCACGTGATAAACTTTATCACTACTAAAGACACATTTAGCCTTGGCACCCTATGTCGTCTAGGACAGGATGCAACAAATACTATGCAGCCACGGTGTTAGCATACATAATGCTGCCGCAAAACTGACATTCCACCACTTGGTCCAGACCTAGGTCAAGGTCGCGACCTATGACTCGGCGAAGGTCACGCAAACCGGCAGTCAGCTCAAATTCCAATTCGCTGCCAGAGGAGGACCGAGCCACAGCCAAAGGCAAGATGAATAAAAAATTTGGTCTGTAAATATGGCCATGTGGTTTTTGAGATATGCGACAGACATGTTCATTGCAATACAGGTGATAGAGCGGAGGGAACAGCAGAATAACAGCACATATTTGCAGTAAGGAAGTAAGTACAGCTACAACACACGTACATAGTACATCCTTACAGCCTGGATTACTGATGCTGGACTAGCCTAGCGGTGTCCTTAAGTGATGGAGTAAACAGAGCAGATTTTTTACGAGCCTGTCATCCTCCTATCACTGTCAAGCTAGCGAACAGAATACGCATCTCCAACATTTTGTAGGCTGTTTTCCGTTTAAATGAGGTTCCCATAATGACTGCACCAAGTGGCAAAAACTGTACAATGACTTGTTTACGAAGCATGCCCGTCAACTGAGACCAAAACTAGAATCAGCTCACAGCTGGATCGCACAGCCCGCGGATGGGGGAGGGAAGGTATGCTTTTTTGTCAGCATGCCCAGGCAGTGTTTGAAAGTGATTAGGAGTTGAACGAAGTCGGTTAAATGGGCAAAAAGCCCCGGACAGACACTCGGGCCCGGACGGACAAACGGACATGACTGAAATGGGTCAAAATCCCCCAGTATAACAAGCACAGACCTGTAGGTTGACCAGTGTGCCAAACTTGGTCAAATGTTCGTTGATCTTTGCGATGTTGTTCATGTCGGCGGGAATGCGGCGCAGTTCGAGCGTCGCGTTTGATGCATACTTCTGTTTTTCAGCCCATGACGGACCTGAAACACGTGAACCACAACCACATTAGGACGCCATCAGCTAATACTAGACCCTTTCCCTCACAACTACATTAGCAATCAAGATTATGACCACACATTCCAGCAGCAGTCGAGCATGTGCATGCAACGTGCGCTGATAATTTCATCATAGCAATCAGCGAGCTAATAAACAACTACAGCATGATTTCAGCCTCTTGTCATCCATTCTAATTCCAATTCCACGTCAATGGCCATTTTCCACAAGTTTAATATGACTTAATCAACTCTTAAGGAGATGCTTCTTTGTTACCTCTCCTGAAATTTTTCCTTCAGTGTTTTTTTCACCCAAACAACGGTACAGAATCGCATAAATAAAGTTACTCTATGTTAAGCCCGGTTAGTACTGGGATGGGTGACTTCAGTATACAGCCAAGTCAACTAGGTCAACTCAGCCATCCATCTTTCTCGGTGATCGTTAAATTGAGTACCAGCTTTAATTGGCTGGGGTTAAGGTCGGAACGTAACTTTTGTGGGCAGATACTAACACTGTGTGATCCCATATGGCACATCATGAGTCCTGTAGAAGCAGTGAGGCTGGTTGCAAACTGCTGTAACCTACTTTATCTGTCTAGTTTAGCATCGTAGTCATGACTAGGGATGCAGTGTGGTAGTGATGCACGCTTGAGACTATTATATTTAAAATTCGATAATCGAATAAAAATCGATTCTTTTTCGTTTCGATAATCGAATATCAAAAAAATTTGAGCTTAACATCCCTAGTCATGACATCCTACCCACCAGGCTGTCTGCGCCAAGTCTTCGCTGGTCCAGCAACCGATGTCACCGACAATGACGTCACAGCAGGTACGGAGGCAGACGGCATTTCCATACTGACAGCTGTAGTTGCTTTTACTGCAAAGAACAACGTCATTTACACAGGGCTACATCCTTCAGTAGTACAAACCTAAAATTCTGATAATATATTTGTACTCAAAAGCAGAAATGCAAAACACAGTGAAATGCAGATGTCAAGATAGCATGACAAGCAAGCTGCTAGATGCTGCGATAATTGCCGCCAAAGTGCATAACTTCAGATTTTTCCACACTGCACTGGTCTTCATCACCAGAAGTCGGAATCACAAGATACTATGATCCGGGTCAGCTTTAGCATACACGTAGCCAAGATGCTGTCATGTGGCTACTTCTAATTTTCTTGCATTGTTATCACAATCGACCAACGTTACAGACAGACAGACGAACATCATGCATGTAGCATAGGCAAGACATGCTCAAAATTAGACAAACTAAGCACTTGTACTGACATTCGTACTATCCATGTCTGCTTGCCGTTGACTATACACAGTCCGCATTTGATAACCTTCTGATATTTTCCTTGGTCCTTAACTAGGATCAGCTAGGGTTCAGGCTAGGCTAGGGTTCTATGCTGGCTATGGCTAGGGTTAGGGACGGGCATTTTTTTAAATATGCTCATGTTTTTAACTAAGAGTCGGCCATACAGTATATGTCTAGTGACTTTAGTCTTGATAGCTTAACCTGATTTCTTTTGAAATCATTGACAGACATATAGAAATGTCACAGGCAAAACTGACTACCCTACACCCTGGATACTGCCAGTGTGACGAATAATAAAACAGTGGGCACTGGGCAAAAACTATAAACTAAAAAATTATGAATTTAAACAGCACTAAACTACATTTACAGAGCATACACTATACTGCCTCCATCCACTAAAGGGTTAATATACAAGACAATTCAGTACACGAATAGTAACGATCAGTGTTAATTAACACAGCATAAAACATAAATCACACTTAAACACTTCATTATTATAATAATTTGATCACAGCATCTTTTAAAAATAAGTAATTAAACATGGTTTGGTTCCTTAAACCCATCCAACCCATCATCCCAAATGGCAGCTTGTCAAGTCAGCCATTTTTTTCACAATACACACTCATTACCAACAGACTGATGAACAGAGAGACCAACAGAATTACAACAGAACTCGACCTGCAAGAATACACCACTTATCCTATATGTGCGATATGGCCTAATAGTATGAAATTTTAGCTCAAATCTCAAATTCCAGAGAGACATACAGACCGGCAATCTGCTGCTCCTCGCTGCATGGCTGTACGCCAACGAGGTTGGTATGTCGAGCGACAGTGCCCATGTCGTCGCTGTAGCCTCGGCCTCCGTCAAACGGCGGCATCACCGGCTGGCTGTTAGTGACGAACGGAGGTGGTGGAGGTGGTCGCATGTTGCGGCTAGGACCCCATGGCATAGAGTCAATCAGCATCGGCGGGGCAGTGTGACCTGGAGTGGCGGCCGGTGGTAAGACGGACTGTCTCAGAGGTATCGGCTTCGGACAGAACGGTTCCGGCAGGTAAGGTTCCACTGCAGTAACACATCACATAAATACAGTATCACATCAGCATTGTTCGACTCTTGGAGACAGGTCATTCCCGGTGGCTGCTGCACGGGCATGAAATGCCCCACCACGACTCGTTCGGAACGCGCCCTCTCTTCCCGTTTTCCGCCAAGAACTGAAGATCGCCCGTTGCTCCATGCTGTTATGTCACCATGTACTGGCTGCTACAAACCAATTCTGTTAACACTGTATGGTGGTCTTGCGATAATGCCATCTTAATAATATTCATTTCTACTACTACTACTACTACTACTATTACTAGCACTTGTCTTTTTAAAGGCCACATGTTATTAGTGTTACCAAACCCAACCAGCACTGTTAAAGTAGCAAAGAAAGCTTCAAGCACCGAATTCAAATGGAAAAAAATCCCACTGAACAGCATTCGTTCTTGCTCCGATTTCTGATGATATAGCATTGCTTCCATTATGCTGGTTCTCCAACGGATCGTAAGTGACGATTGTGGATTTTCAAGTAACAATAGTTTTTTGTGGAGGTTTTTTAAAATAAAAACAATTGCCGATTCGATTTAATTTTAGTAAGCCTTAACTGGAGCAAAAACCTTAAGGACATACCACAGTGTATAACATATCTGCTATTAAAGCTTTCAGTCCGACCAACAAAAAATGCGAAACACAAATGTATTAAGAAATTGTAATGAAAACTCTCACCTTGACGTTATGTATCCGCTTTCGTTTGTTTACAGATCAGCATGCCAAGTTATGACAACAAATATATCATAGTAATATTATATCTGATCCACAAAACATTTCTACTTCGATAAACATCAAAAATTTGCTGACTGGAATGCACGATTTCGACGTCGACTTAATGCATAAAAATTGTTACAGCACTAATTGCGACAACCTGACATTGATTTTGGACACTTTAAACGTCTTTTAAAGGCATTTCTGTTTTAGCGATACCGCGGCGCATTAGTGACTTTTTGATTTTAATGCGCCGTGTATAAGTTTACTTACTTACTTACTTAATAGTATGGTGCGCTACTATTGATAACTTTATACAGGAGAACATAAGGACCACTGCAACGGCACATACCGAGCGTCGGTGGCATCAGTCGTGGTGGTGGAGGACCCAGCATACCTGGCGGAATCAGCATTCCACCTACAAAAACACAACACAGACAGTCAACAGTCTGTAAACATCGTTGTCTCTTCCACACAGGGTTCCCACTATCTTTTGATGTTGAAAATCAAGGACTTTCAAGTTGCATTTTCAAGGACCAACTCTCGACAGAAGTTTACAGCATGCACAGTAGAACAGCAATGTTTAATGTATATTTCTGCGATGACCGTACAGTTATTACGTAATAAAACATCAGCGAATGTTGTTTTAGGCAAAATACCTGGCAGATTGAGTCTATGTAGACAAGGACGACAATAATGTTTAGTGAATTTGGTGATCGCGCAGTTTGACCATGTGGTGAGTCCGATGACTTACAAGGACCTGTGAAATGAAATTTAAGGACTTTCAAGCACCTGTCCTCTTTTCAAATACTTTCAAGGCCTTGAATTTAGGGGAAAAAATTAAAGTACTTTCAAGGATGTGTGGAAACCCTGTCCACAACCACCGATGAATACCCACAGCAATGACAATGAGCAGAAAAGATTACATAGCAAACATCTTTTTTTCTCGATCAACTAAGCCGACTACTGCCAGAGGATGCCATACCCTTAATGTAATGCGAGTACAAAAAGGTCTAATTAAAAAAACAAGAAGCATTTGAAAAATGTTGGGGCCATTCGCCACTGCAAGCCGCCGCACGCCCTAATTTACATTGCCATTCGCCAGGTGTCGCTACTGTCGTACACCGCCTGCGCATCGATGTCCACAACAACAACAATGACAACGCGTGACAGAGGGGACTGCTATGGCCCTATAGAATGGGCCCAATCAAAACTACTGTCTACTGTTGGCAGCTGGGCATTCCCCGTTGCAGGCCAATCTCTGTGGAACAATCTGCCGGACTATGTGACTCCAGCACCTACTCAGTAATTTTATATTGCCATTCACCAGGTGTCGCTACTGTCGACACCACTACCGAGATGAGCCGAAGCCAGCTGTAGCTATTGCGCAGGCGGCGTGCGACAGTAGCGACACTTGGTGAATGGCAATGTAAAATCGATGTCCACAACAACAACGACAACGCGTGACAGAGGGGACCGCTATGGCCCCATAGAATGGGCCCAATGAAGTGACTTGCATTACTTCGACCACTGTAAAAATTTTCGATTGACTGCCACGAAAGAACATCATTCAATGCAATTCAAAATATACCGAGGCATACAGCACAACGTGAAACAGTGGGCGAGGTCAACTTCCGCTAACTCTAAAGGCTTAGACTAAACTTTGGTCTAAGACGAAAGTTAAGACTTTGAGCTCATGTCGGCGATTTGGTCTGAGACCAGACTTAAGACCAAACTTTGGTCTAAGCCTAAAGGCTAAGACCATACTTAACTCAATATTTGGGCTAAGACCATAGCTAAGCTGAACCAAACAGTCTTAACTTGGGAATTCCCTGTGTTAAATGTGTATCTTTTAACAGCATTCCAAGTTAACATAACGATAGACTGGATTGGAAATGTCAAGTCTTTGGTCTTAGCCTAAAGTTGACCTCACCCAGTGTGTGGGACAGAGTAAACAGCCACATACTTTATCTCGGAGGGGTGTCAGGTAGGACAGCTCACCTGGTGGAGGAGGCAGGGGAGGCAGGTAAGGTGCCGGCATTCCAGGATGATACATCATGGGCGGCGTGGCGCCAGCGGGACTCTGTGACATTGACGACGTCGCCACGTGTCGACTAGATGTCTCACCTGCAATAACGAACTCAGCACTGCACTCTGCGATACCGGCATACTGCAAATGCCGAGGTCAATATATTGTGCATTAACCCTTTCAACGCTAGCATACCCTAGGAAAAACACTACAACCCGCAAACCCACGTGACTAAAATATGAAATATTAAATCAAACAACTACTGCAACTTTGCAGGGTTTTTTTACTGCAATTTTCTTTCAGCCCAAAGTATAGATATATCATTCAGAGATCTGCTGTTATTATCAGTATTACCGCTAACGAGAGTTAGTGATCTCAGTCATTTCCAGTAAGAACACTGATTTCATTTACTGACTGTGTAGGTGTAAAAATTCGTCGTGGGTTTTACTGTGTACTTCAGTACAACTTTCATTACAAATAAATAAATAAATCTATACCAGGGTTACCACTCTTTTGGAAGAAAAAAAAATCAGGAGTTTTCCAGTCCAATTTTAGAATTTTCCAGTTTCGGTCATAGTTCGCAGCCGAAATATATAAAATACGAGACATTTATCAATGACGTTCACCATTCATTCCTTTGTAACACGAATTAACTTGTATGTGATATAGCCGCTACAGTGTCAAAACCAGCGTAAATCGACTTATATCATACCAAAAATTCCAGGAGTTTTTCGTGTGAGTGGGAACCCTGTATACACTATAACATTAATGCCAAACATGGCAACGCATACCTGGCAAGCCAAGCACTGAGGCCTGCAGGCCGACATTATCAAGTACGACTGGATCGACACCATGGTCGTATGGACACAGATCCCCGCGGACACAATAACCTCGCTCTGTAGCACAAACCAGCTGTTACTGTAAAGTGCATGCGAGCTATATGTCTTCAGCCATTCAGTATCAACATCATCCGCTGACTGCAGTTACTGTAGTCAATGCGCCAGCTTGGTCGGTCGGCAGCTGTTGACAATATCTGACATCATTTAGAATTGCTATTCTACAAGGAGACATGATGGTTGCCACAAGTAAGGTTGGTTGGTTGGTTAGGGTTTAACGGCGCTTTCAACACAATTCAGGTCATATCGCCCCTTTAAGGTAAAGAATATATTGTAAATATTACAGATTTAATAGAGATTAATTCTTGGAGTAAGGTAAGTGTAAGTTATTACATTTTCATATTTATTTTTTTAATTCCTAATGTGCAGCCCAGATTTAGTCAATGTCAATGGGGCATCGTGGATGCACTGGGCTGGGGTTCCCCCCCCCCACCGCAAGGCCCCACTTCTTTTGGCAGCATGCACACTGCACACTGGTGTTGGTTGGTCCAGAAGTGACCGAGTAGTGCCTAGTAAAAGCAGTGAAATTGTGTTACGAAAAACATGAAGATTTATCGCTGTCTGGGAACTTAGAGACGGTATATTTTGAAATGTAATATCAACAACTGATGCTCACTTAAAACAATTTTCTCCCACTACTTGTATCGTACTCAGTACAGAGCTCCCAGTGTTTACAAAACCATTCCATGAACTGCTCTACACATCTCGGACCTTTTTTTAACGCTGCATGGTAAATGTTTTACATATATATATAAATGGTATCCACTTTACAACAGCACAGCAGGAAGTATTAGCAACTCAGGGCTTCCCAAAACATTGCACCAGTAAGCACTGCCCAGTGTCCAACTGTCTTCAGCACAACTCATTTTAGCTGATAGCAAAGATACTTCGTTTACTTCCTTTTTTTTCTTCTTGGGTACTACAGCTTTGCTAACTTCAAAAGCTTATAATTTCAGTGTGGTTCCTTCCAGCTAAACCTAAAATTACTACAGAACACTAATAGGAAGTCATACCTTGCAAGTTAAATGCTACTCTGACGACCGGATGTGCCCAAAATCATCCTCGGCACCCACTGACTTCGGCACTCTGGCAACACTATTACCCACATTCGGTCTTGTTGACATTTAATTTTAATCAAAATTTTCCGCGATTTACCAAAATCACAAACAAATAAGAATTCTTCTAATGTTTTACTGATTTTTCAAAAAAAAAAACAGGCAACAATCCACCTATACTACTACATATGTAACAAAAAGATTCCAGTTGTCTCACCGTCATAATCTCGGCATCGGTTTCCTGTAGTAATGTGTGCGTCCGGCACGTTGCCACGACCCGGCGAACCGCCCGATAACCTCCGCCCTGAACATAGTCACAGCATCGATCAGTCACACGTTACTATTAAATAACAGTCAAATTTAGTACAAAACAAAGCAATTGTAGACAGCAAACTTCACCCCAGTGCCACACTCTAGTGACCTCAACCAAACACTGTGTCTGACATCCAACCGGTACTGCCACCTGGTGAAATTCGTTTAAATATAATGTGTTGCTTGATTATGGCCCACTAATTCCACGATATGAACACAGAACGTCATCAAAAAACCGTAAGTATTTAGCATACCACAATTCTATGCATTACAGAGTGAGAAACCACGGAACTGGCAACTCTGGAGGCACTTATTGTTACAGGACCGATGTATCTTCTATTGTTTGTTCACAGAAGCATTTGCTTGAATAAATGCAAACTTCATTATGTACAATTTTAGTTTGCAGATGTCAAAAAACGTATAAGTTTCAGCCAAAAACCTAGGTTTTGAACCTGTATGGAAAAGATCCAGATTTTGGTTTCCTGTTTGGATACCAGTACTGTAACAACATTAACAATTTCATGGCTATTACATAGATCACCCTCCTGCGTTAGCCACCACAACAGTTAAGAACATGAAGCGAAGAATTAATTCCTCTACTGAAAGCAACTAGCACCTTCGATTTAGGAAGAAAACACCGGATATGTTATCAAGACCTGCTTCTTCAAGACCAAGGTCTCAACAAGCCGAGATCACGATTAATGCCTTGTTGCGAAAAATCAAAAAGAATCAAAATCATTTAAAACAGGACAAATTTTAAACAGTCAACTACCGCATCACAGGTCTATTTACTGCATACTGTTAAAATG
>Ga0209782_1001828_pt1 | contig 11469 bp, 8 predicted proteins | sample WorMetmaBAHAMAS1_FD_187390 | JGI IMG/M metagenome (GOLD analysis project Ga0209782, IMG submission 187390) | Marine gutless worms symbiont microbial communities from Max Planck institute for Marine Microbiology, Germany - Inanidrilus... | ecosystem: Host-associated > Annelida > Digestive system >...
ATTGATGACGTCACACTATGTACCTATCAATGAACACGCTGCGAGTGGGCCAAGGCGCGGCCGTAGCTACCCTATAGGCCTACGGGCCAGCAGGCCATGTGCCACGCTGCACTGGTGACTCAAGACAGCCAATGAGCCGTGACCTTGCATTACGTAACTTTCCGTTCCGCGCATGGCGACTCGGCGAGCAGGCCGTGGCATGGGCATGGCCAATGGGCCCGGCGGCCATTTTTATTGTCTAACCGAGAGATAACCGGCCAACGTTCTTCAGTTAATTTAACTGTGGTTAAACCGGAGATCAGTCCCAAACTGGCGTTGGTGAAACGGATTTGTCGCTGAACGAAGGTTATGTGCCGAGATAAACTACAGTTAGAGTTAATTCATGTTGGTGCAACCGGACCTTAGTCACAGAGCAGCTGGCTAAAGGCTAAATTCGATGGGAGCAGTTTTGTCTGTGAATCCTCGTAGCAAATGTTACAAGGATGTTGCTAACATGTTACAACAAAATCGGGTGTATTGGGCATGCTATGAGGATGCTAGCGACTTTCAGACCATCTCAACATGTCATGATAGACTGGCGTGTCGCTAACATATCTGCAACAATGGAATTGTTGCAGACATGTTGTCGTGGAATTTGGAGAATTACACGACAAATGGGTAAAGAAGATAAGAATGATCTTGTTTGCTGTGGCAAGCTGAACGTGGAAGTTGCTGGCATCCTTGTAACAAGTTACCAGGACGTTGTACATGTCGGGCATGTCCATGATGATGCTACGAGGAAACTGCTATCATGGAATTTAGGCTTAATGGAGTTTTATCTGGAAAATTTATGTGTGTGCATGGATATATATCGGCATGTCGGTGTTTTTGTCCTGTTAATATCCAATATACATACGATGTTGACACTTGCCATTCTACGGTGTACAGAGCGAGGAGATTGCCGATACCCTGCGGTCATTTGCACAGCTTGACAGCCGCAAGCCCCTCGTTGCTATACTTGACCCGACTGAGCAGAAAGTTTATACATTGCCGGAGACGATCACCGATGTTACCCGGTCGACCATCGAGGAGCTAGTTGATGAGTTCAAGCAGGCTGCCATTGACTACAACCCACTGCTGCCTCTGACAGTTGACACCGGTCTTGAAAATGATACTGAGAATCTTCATGTGAATGACTAGTTACTGAATGACTTGTTCCGTTCTCCGTTCCTTGGCAACTCTTCGGTTGTACAACATTGCTTTCACAGTATTGGTCTCATATGTTTCTAAATGCTTTGTCTGATAAGATAGACTTATATTAAATATTCTCTAGACTTCTTACGTCCACTCATAACAGCAGAAGCGTTTGAAGCCATCAATTGGCTAGCAGATCTTCCCCAACAAACATGGCCGCAAGGTCGAGTGACGTCATTTTGATGTCATTTAGTTGAAGTCAACAGCCGCAGTCTTGGCGGCGGCCATGTTTGTTGGGGATCGTACGACGGCTCAACTTCACTGGCTGGTGCGGCCAATGTGTCTGATACATTTACTTATAATCTGTATTCAATGCCAACGAAGATTACTGTTTAATTCTGCATTTGGCTTCTAACTTTTTTAAATTTCCAGGTTACTTCCGCAGTGATATCTGAGTATGTTATGCACTTTGCAGTTTTCATGCAGTCAGTAAAATATATTTTTGTTTCAACCCAAGCTCCGTGATGTTGCCAGGCACTGTTAATAATAGCAGCTGATTGTTGTTTACTTTATTGTCAATAATTTAACTTAATTACTGCATGTTTTTGTACGTGATGTTTTTTATGCCATAAACAAAACAGAGGGTCACTTTATCTTTTGCTTCAACCAAGTTTTTATACTAGTTTTAGTTTCAGACCAGAGTTTAACCTAAACAGTTACTGAAGACAGGGTGCCCTGTAGTGTATTTCTTGAATGCACAGAATACTGTGCAAGCGCGTTCATTTTTTACTCAGTGTTTGCTGTTGTCATGTGTGTGTGTCTGTGTGTTTTATTGGATTTGTCCACCATGATGTCATATATCGTAGAATATGCCCGTAGAGTCCTTGCATGACAGTATTAACAATGTGAACCACTCACGTCAAACACAGGGTATTCTTTGCTCGACTGCTGCTGCTCTAATATGGAGTGACCACTCTGTAGGTGATGTGATGATTTCCGTAACATTACTGCCCTTTTCACACACTTTTCAAAACTGGCAGCGCCATTGTGTACCGTTCATGTCTTCATTTGAGGTCACAGCTGTGGCTCCACAACTGAAACAAACAGCATTTTGTCAACATTTCAGAGACTTCGGTTCTTCTAAATTTTCTGATACTTTCGTGTCATTCTTTTGATATCTTAGCTTTTTATTTTTATCGGCAGCATTTACATTGCTAGTGTGCATGGTAAATGGATTTTTCGGTTATGTGCTATGATTTTAAATTTGAGTTTATCATATCTTTGTGGTTACTAATCCTATGCAGTTGTTTTAATGCAGCATGCTTTAATGCTTGCTTATTAGCAATATTATTTATTATTTGCATTATAATATATTTTACGCTTTAATTTTATTCTTTGATTATTTAGCTGTCATTTTATTGTTGATATTTTGTCAGAATGTGAAATATTCTAGTTTTAGTCTGCTGTATCTCATGTTTTGTTCTGTAATGGTCGATGTGGTTAGTTTGTTGCTATCACTTCTATAAATTAATTTGTTGATAATACAACTGTTACGAGTTCTCTAGCCCAGCTCGAGGAACTTGAGCGAAAGAAAACACGAGCTTTATTTTTAAGTTCAAGAACTTGATTCAATGTAAATGTAAACAAGTTTCAGTGAGTCAGTTTCCGCTTGCTCCACTTGTGATCATTCAAATAATAAACATTCACTTCTGCTTTTATATGGGAACAGCCTGAGTAAGAGGAAGACCATCTAAAATAGAAGTGTGCGGAGTAAAGAAATTTTATATTCTTTAAATGAAATTGTAACAGCTGTGACAATAACTGCATGTACAGCAATAACTAAGAGAAATATACTATATTAGACTATATTTTTGTTTACATTGGTTAAATGAAAATTCTCTTTATCATGAAATATTGTGTACTGTGCCACAGCTGTCACATTCAGCTGGCTAATGTTTATTCATTTCATAACTACCCAGTGCTTTCATCGTTGCTTAATTTGGGCTGCCGATGAATATTGATTAGCCACTGATGAATATGAATGACATTGGCTGTTAAGCAGCTTTAATGCATTAGAAGCGTTGCATAATATGTTATATAAATCTTCTTCTACTTCTGCTTTCATTGGCGAGTTCACTTTTTTTGCAAAACATTCATGCATCACTGCTGAATATTAGCAAATTCCATCATTAGGTTGTGTTCAGTGTCAGTTTATTACAATTCTGTGCATGTAATATATTAATGTTGTTGCATTACACTGCCTTCCGTTATTGTTCTGTCATTTGAGATTTTAGTGTAGTTACGTGACTGTAAAAAGTTTACAAAACATATGGATTGAAAGTCTTGATGTGAAAATACACATAGCAACCAACTCTTAATATTCACAGATTACATAGCACATATATGACAAATTATTACAGTAACATAACCGACCCATCATCTATTCACCATCACAGAGAAACTGCGAGATTGGCAATTCCTGGCACCGGACATGAATAATCAATTAACATATATCTGTTTTCAGAGACTAAGAAAATGAAGATGGATTATTGCAGTGGTTGCAGGATGTACATTGTTGTACACTCGTTAAGTTGGTAGCACAGGAATGACATTTAGGTCCGGTTTTTCCACAGCAAATTAATCTCCCGTTAATTTAATCCGGCATTAAATCCGGCAGATAATGATCAATTTACTCAGATGTTGTTTTTCCACCGGCAGTTCGTCAATTAAATCGTCATAAACGGAATAAATCAAGCCAGCAGCTGTAAAGTCTGGCACTGCAGTAACAGAGAGTGTGAGAAAAGGTTCAGTTTTTGCATTTCAGCATTTCACAGATAGCGAGAAACACTAGTTAGGTGAGGTGGGAAAATTAGGCACCGTTTGATTCCCTACTTTCTCAATTAAAATCCATTCATATATGTAACGTTTGGTAGGTTTCAAACCACAAAAGAAACCCTTGAGATTGTGATGGTTAGGTTCCCTCAAGGTAATACAACAAATAATGACTTCTTATTAGCTTTCCACTGCAACTGCGTCCCAATCTTGCACCATTTCTGAGATATTGCTCGTAAATCACCAATTTCAGCCTACTCTACCTCTGGAGCAAATTTTAAAGGTAACTATCGGAATTTCACCAAGATCTTTGGCACCAGAAAACTAGAGTCTCTGCGTTGTGGAAAAGATGTTATTTGCATGGTAATAAAATTAGCAGTTTTGATAAAACACAGACTTGTGACAGACAGACAGATAGACAAAGGGCCATAGCACATACCACACTAGCGCAGTGTTGTGCAGTAAAAATTCATAATTTGCCAGAAGTTTGGATGGAATTACGATGGCATATACCACACTATAGAAAGCTATAAGCAACAGCCACTACGTACAGTATGCCGCCATACATACATATACAAAAAGTAAATATCAATCTTATGCAAAAGAAAATATACAGTGTAAAAAATTTGGGACTATAAAATATTTAGCTAATACAAACTATACTCAATTAAGGTTAATCTTAACAGAACAAGCAACAATCATGCCCTTAGACAAATAACAAAATATGGTAAATTACTGTAAAAAGATATTTTAACAATGTAAATTCCGAATATAGTGTTTCAAAATATGTTCAGACATAATAGTGATTTGTGAGTAGGTTACAATAAATTTAAAGTTTATTTTTAAATGATCTGAATTTCACGTTTAAGAATTACAGTTTATGATTTACAAAAAGACACGATTAATGAAACATATAATATTATTCGTAGGTGCACGAATGAAGAAACCTTTACTGTTAACATAAGATAAAAATCAAGAACAACAAGGCAACTGTTCGTAGCAGACTTTGCCTCTATGTGCAACCCACGATGTTTACTTGCTGATCTTTATCGCAGAACAAAATTTGGTTGGATCAATGTATTGGTTTCGGCTTCACCGCTTTCAAGAAAGATGCAGCATAGATTGTAAGGAAACATAATGTCTTAAAACCGAAGTACATAACCTATCGCAATACACTCAAAGGAGGACCAAGTCATGGCCCTATGCCACATTCACAATCAAGTCATGGCCACAGGCAACATGGATACAAACATGGCAAAGTCCTCTGGTATGGCTTCTAAATTAAGCAAGTTGACAGACAGACATAGCGCTCTCATAATCAATGTAACTGGGTCAGTTTGTGCCCTCTGGCTGCCTATTAGGTCATCTCTCCTGCTGTGTGTATTACTGCTTCAGCCACGCCCCTTACAGCTCTTCATGCTGGCTATCCTATCACTGACTACTGTCCATTGATAACAAAGCTACGGCCACACACCATCATGGCACAACCAAGCCATGACCATAGGCAACATGCGTAAAAAGATATGGTGAAGATAGACCATGTGGTTTTTGAGTTATGAGAGCGGACAAACAGACATACTCATTACAATATGTCGCACCCATCCCAATGGCAAAGTAACAACGCAGTCAGAAAAACAATCAAGTAAAGAAAGTAATATTCACACATACTAAAAAGCTGTATCCACATACATCACAGTTAAACTGGAATGCTTAACTGAAAGACGAGTATAGATAACAAAAAATTAATTGGAACTGTCTACAGTGCTCAAATGTAAATGCAAAAATAAATCCGTTTACAACTCTTAAGAGAATATTACAAACAAATATACAAAAGACTGTTTCATCAAGTGAAGTCATTATGTCACTGTGAATATCTTGCCAGGTTTAACGACAATCACACGCACACCTGTCATGCACACCTGTGCATAGTTGCCAACTGACTGCAATTACATTTACAATACTCACTGCAAGCATTCCCACACAATTTTGCACTAACAATATTAACTGCAATACAATAACATCACTAACAGGGTGTCTACATATCCAACAGTCCAATTTTCAAGACAATTTCCAGTAGCTTTCGAGAAAACATTTGAGCATATTCTAGTAGATTTTAAATTGTTTCAGCCTGTTGTTGAGTATACTGCAATCATTATGCAAACAATGTTTGAGCTACTTTTAACGGAGAAAGTGACGATGAGTTCTGGCCAATGCTCATCACAGATTTCCACGTTTAATGTAAAGTAGCGAGTTTCTCAGTAACTGGAGAGGAGCTAAAGTTTATGACTCACACCCGCAATCATCCACTTAGCTTTGCAGAAAAATATATCGAAGATTAATTAAATTTCAGGATATTTCCTGGAGGGATTTCAAATACTAGTAGATTTCCAGTATTTCTAGGACTCGTAGACATCCTGACTAATAATTGCTGCTTCAGTGACATTAAGCTAGTAATGTTAATCTACCACCATTACACTACCAAATGTACATTCATAATACAACAAGATGTCATGGCAAGTTTAGTAATACTCGATCACCATGCATAATTATGATTGCATATCTCACAGTGGCTTGGCCATGGTGATAGTGTCATTCGTCGCGTGAACAAAGTTACTCTACGTTGAGCCCGGTTAGTGCTGCGATGGGTGACCGTCTTCCGGTGGGTACATCATCTCGGTATGTAACCAAGCCAACTAGGTCAACTTAGCCTTTCAGACCATCTGATCAAGTTAAGGTTTTATATGCCACTCAACGCAAACTGGTCATTTCGGAGACATAGTACCCAGCCAGACACTTGGCTGCTACTGAGAGAGCTGGAGTGATGGAAGAGCGGTGGTCAGTGGTGCTGGTCAATGCTAGATATGGACGCGGTCAGTGCTGAGAGTCGTCCGACGGACGTCGCGGAACACTAAACTGCAGGATTGTGCTGTCGAGCGCCGACTGATTGCCAGAGAAGTACGCCATGATGGCGTTTTGAAACATGATCAGCTGCTGATGCATCACTTTCACCTACACACCACCACCACCAGCAGCAGCAGCAGCAGCCAACATGGCTAGTCTGTCTAGCATCAACATCATGCCATTCTGTTAGCACACCTAACACTCACACAAGCTGTTATATATAGCAACTGTTGAAGTTTACAATGCAAACTAGTGATGCTGCTAGTTCAGGATGTGACGAAGTTCACATCTGCATTTGACAACATTCCAACTTTGAACATTAGCAGCACATTCGACATTCAACAAGTGCTTTAAACACCTTTTTGTCGGATACAAATTCACAGAAAAGTGGTTGTTTTAAGACCCATTTCATACATATAAAGTAAATAGCTTCAGTAATAATAACAAACAAATAATTTCTGGTTACAACACAGCTGGTCCTTCGTTATCGACAAACAGTATCAGCATAATATAATGCACTTTTGGTTCCAACCATTTATTACACACATTCCAACTGCACTTGCTGCTTGTTTTAGGCTATTAAAGTGACATTCGTATTTGACTTCACAGCTAAATGAATTAGGAGGGCTATTACGTTCTGAGAAAATTTCTGGAGTACCTGAGAAAATGCTCAATCAATAGAACATGTTATGTATGTATGTATTTATGCATGTTCACTCGCAATACTTTCACTGATAAAAATCACACTTTGTCGTGAAATAATAAAAATAACAAAAAAGTCAACGTGAGAACATGCCAGTAATTTAAGACTGTAGCAATTTCAACGTCCAGAACACATCCGGTCTTACGATGTCTTATATTGCATGAAACACAAAAGCACAAAAAGATGACAAACATAATAGAAAGCAATGGTGACATAATGCGTGCAATGGCAGTGAGTTGTACCCTGTTTTCGTCAAGCAGCTGAAGTTTGATGTCAAGTACTTGTCGCAACTGATCAAACTTGAGTTTATGTTGTTGAAACGTCTGCTGCACTTCGGGACGAGATTGTTTCGACTCGGCCTCAATGCGGAATGCATCATACACAACTCTATGACACAAGCCATGCCAATCGGCACAATCATTATCCACTGAATCTGGTCATGTCGCATCTCTTACAACACTCCATACAACTGCTGCAAATCTCCAATTTTCATTGTCTGGTTTTTGTGCTACCAAATTAGTACAAAATCATCTTCATAGTCAAACTCAACCGTACTGCTTCGATCCTAAATATATTTTTTATCACTTATAACGAATAATGAACTACCTGGTCTCTTCATACTGCTTCACCGTCATCATAGTATCTTCAATTGTCTTGAAGCACAATGTGTTGAGTGAGCTCGAGAAAAAATTCACCGCCGCTGCACACAACAATGATGTTATGCAATTCAGCGATCAGATTATAAACATGTTGATTGCCATAAAAACTGAAACAGGAGATTTTAAAAAGCTACATAAAAATGCACACTAAAAATAAAAAGTAAATAGATAGGATATCATCAGCAGAAGTGGCAACTACATCGTAATATTAAAAGTTGTTATACGTGCCGTAAGTGGCCTCAATATTAACTTAAGAAACTACAACAAAATATAACTACAAAATGTTGCTCATACACAAAGTAAAGTAAAATATTGGATGCTAAAATCGTCCACTAATATACTTCATGAAGTCCAGTATTTCTGTTGAATAAGCACAAAATACACAGCCATGCTGACTAGGCTGAATACTAGCAAGAACAGAAAAAAGCAGCTTGCAAATGTAAACAGTGCACAGTAAGTACCTAGAAGCGTTTCTCCATTTTTATGCAGTGTTCGTAGCGTTTCAGCATTATAAGCAAACTCATCGTGTAGTTCTGGCATTTTCTGCGCCAGGTCGGAGAATTCCGTGCTGAGTGCCTGTTGACTAACGACGAGTGCAGTGAAGTGGGTCGTGAATGAGTTCACCAGCTGCAGAACAACAGTGTAGCGACGATGTATGTCCCGCAGTGCTTCTATCCGTGCATCAAGATGCACGTCGACGGTCTTGCTGCCGTGCCCCAGCTTCTCCGACAACGACTGGCGTGTCCGCTTCACCGACTTCACAGCTGATGTTCGCAGTGACTGTACCAGCGATGACATTGGCGACGTCAGTGTTATCTGCCGTGCCGGTGGCAAACTGATAGACAGATCAGCTGCAGACAAATGTAATCATTTATTAGACAGATGCCACACAACAAATCCTATGTCAGAAAAATGCTACAAGTCACACCGTAGTTCTTAAAAATGGAATACATTGTTAACATGATGGCTTGTTTCATGATTAATTCTTGAACTCAATACTGTAACTCACTGTTTGTTTAAAATAAACAGAAAAAATCTAAACATGAAAGCCACCTGCATCCACGGATCTGCAAATAGTAAGCTGTTTAATTAAAATAGTAGGTATTTACCGAAAAAGAACTTTAAACAAAACAGAACATCTATAAATGTGAACCAACCACACTCACACCCACTTATCTATTAAATAAGCAATGCAAAGTGGGCCTAGCAAGGTAAACAGCTGTGCAAAATTCATGCAATTTATACCGACCATAGGTGCCATTATAAACTTTCAGTTTTCCCCCACAAAACTTGTTAAAGGTATAGAAATAAGTTCTTTAAAATTTGTTTTTAAGGCTTGACCAATGACCCTAAGTGAACCATAAAATTAATTTTGGGGCTCTTTCCTAATGTATGATGCCATCGGTATTAGAGATGGAACAGATCTTGGTACTCATTCTTGACCTCATCCCATCCACTGCAGATCGACTAGGTGCCTGTCTATTTCTGTATATCGGCAATAATCCAACAGTACCAGTAATTAGTATCAGCCGTTGATGTTGGCCCATCACTACCACTGTGGGTGATTGCTCCACGTGCTGAATTTGATCATTACTTTAATGGTCTGATGCCAGTGCTATCAATAACACTAGTAAAGTATTGGATTACCAACTAATTACCACCATGTGCTTAGAAAACATCGCCATTCATCACTAGTGGACCAGGTACCGACTCGGCCGGTGTAGTATCAAATATCTCGCAGTGCCAAATAACTCGCATCTTCGCCATTGCACGTGCACGATCTCGCAAATTCTCGTGCGCGGGTGTTTATTTATTTAATATTTATTTCTTCGGTTACAGTTAAATTTAGGTTAGGGTTAGGATTAGGGTTAGGTTTAATAATTTCCACATGTCTCACAAATCTCGTACTGCAAGTTATTTGGCAATGCGATATATTTGGCATGACACCAGTCCAAGCTCCAAGCAACACAAAATTACATAATCAGTCTGGTTCAGTTCTTTGTGGATAGTTCTAACTCTAACCGGTATGTATTTCAAAATTTGGAGGTCAAAGTGACAATAAGTTATCCCGAAAAGATTAAAATTGTGGTTTGATTGTTCCTCAATAACAGTATAATAAACATACTCAATAGCATCAAAGCATTGTGTAGACAAAACGTCAACAGCAATATTTATCTCACTGACCACTATCTGCGGTGCGAGTAGAAAATGTCACATGCTGTGAAGATGCCTCATATGAACAGTTAGTAGGCACTGTTGACACCTTGGACTGGTGGCTCACTGCACTCTGCTCAATGGCTTGTTGCGATTCTTGTGCTGAGTGAGCTGCCGCATTAGCCAAACTCGAATTAGCATCACAATTAGCAACATGAGCTTCATCAGCGACGGGTTGCGATGAAGGACCTTCCAAGTTAACCTCCTCAAACTCAGTGGGCGATGCAGATGCCATGGATGGCTGGCGCGGTACTTGCTCCTCTATAGCTTGCTGTGATTCATTTTCTGAGCGAACAGTCTCACTAGCCAGACTGGAATCAGCCTGGGAACCATCAACAACTCCATTCTCCACCACAGTCTCTGCCATTTCGACACTCTCTGCAAACGACAACCATTCACCAGCATGCGATGATTCCACACTGCCGTGCTACTAGTGGGAGTCCAATAATGTTATTCATTAAAACTAACTGTTTAAATCAGCAGTTACCGATCCCCCGCAGCAGACCAAATGCCTTCAAGCAGCATCTACTGAGATGCTCAACTGTATCTGCTTCTGTTAATGGGCTGACTGCATCTCACCTCCCCACCGAAGCAGTGCATTTTATTCGAAACATGTGCTCAAGCTATGAACTGATGAATGCGTGACCTTCATGGATGCACTCAACAACTGCAAATACTATCGGCAAAAACTATCAGTCAATCAATTAGCCGCCTGTGTGAAGATCGCCGGCCGCTAAATGAAATTATGTCATGATGTTATTTACTGCTATCACATCAATGTATATCAATAGCGGCCGTTAATCATACTATTACTGTAGTAAAATTACGTTAATGCAGATTAAGATGCCCGACTGCACGCGTATAAATACATTTGCTGTCATTTCCAGGATTAGTGTAGTTCGGATCAGTGGGATTGTAATTTACACATTCGCAGTTTAGTTTTCAAATGCGTCTGTATTAAAGCATAAAAGGGGGTGGGATCTGGGG
>Ga0209782_1001829_pt1 | contig 11467 bp, 11 predicted proteins | sample WorMetmaBAHAMAS1_FD_187390 | JGI IMG/M metagenome (GOLD analysis project Ga0209782, IMG submission 187390) | Marine gutless worms symbiont microbial communities from Max Planck institute for Marine Microbiology, Germany - Inanidrilus... | ecosystem: Host-associated > Annelida > Digestive system...
TAGCCTAGATCTAGGCCTACTTGTAACCGGCAAAGTGGGCCAAGATCAAAACACGAGTGAGAGTTTGCACGAGATTTTATTTGTAAGCACTTTTCACAGTTCTACACAGCCACCACGCCGCTCGTCCAACTTCGTTCCCGTACCGTACCGGAATTGGCTGTCCCTCCCCCCCGGCGACGGAGGATGAAAATTGGGGCGCGTACATTGAGTCACCGGATTCTCCCCCTTACATACTCATCACGGCGGCCGGTGCGTGGATTCTGATTACTTTGATCAGCGGCCGGTGTGCTCAGCTCAGTGTGCAGTGGACTGGACTACTCACTGACACGCAATCGATTCGCAACGGTTGGCTAAAATGGCATGGTTCTTACACTGGACGGTGCGGCCGATGCGGCCGGTGCGTGGTTTATACAGACCGAGACCACCTGCTCTCTTGCTACACCCCCAACATCACATTTCAGCGGCAAGAGCCCACAGACACTTCGGCACTTGGACGAAGACAGTTCAGCACTTAGGTCTGATCTATCTCCAGGACATTTTGGCATTAGTGCCAAATTGTCTGGACAGTTTGGCCCACCAAAACAGTGCCAAAATGTCTCGGGTCCGAAGTGTCCAGTTACCCAATCGGCTTTTAGTGAGACCCAAGCATAGTCTTAACTACTTTAAAAAATAATTAGTAGAAAACCTCGCATTCACAGATTTCCTTCTGTATCAGATCGCCAGAAGTCTGATACTGTCGGAGACCGAACAGGTTATTGGCAGCAATGTCAATCATGGACTGCGTAACTCGGCAGATATTCAGCGTCTTGTCCACTATCGTTATTGATGAGTCGGAGAACCGGTCTTCCGCGGGGGGACTCGAACACGACATTGAAATTCCTCGACCCTCCACGTTAGCTGACATTTCCGCCGAAGAACTGGGTGAAAGCGTGAAACCCTCACTTCAACGGCAGACGACCTAAGAACATCATTTCAGCACTAACATCAAAAGTGATGTCGTGCTGAGTTCGCATTGGCTTCAACAGTGTTATTACTGACAGTCAGCGGACATTATCGCGACAAATTCTAGCAATAAATCGCGATTTCATTCTCTGCGAAATAAAACAACAAACCACAATGCCATGTTTGTTATCAAATTCTCTAAGCGAGCGTACATCGTGATTTCGTGGTACGACCAAAGAATGTATAGCGCCGCCTATATATTCTGTGGTACGACTACGACACGCAAGTCGGTACCGTAGTCGTACGTACGACGGTACGAACTGTGCCGTATGTTAATGTTTTTTTCATACCAGATACGGCGCGGCACGGCACGGACTGCATGGTACGGCATGGTGCTGTACGGCGCCGGATTTGGTGTGAAAGCGGAGAGACGCGCGCGGCTGCCTTTACAACTGATTAATGATTGGGTCTTTAGGATATAATTTTATAAAAAAAAAAGTTCCAGTTAACACTACATTCAAGTACATTGAACTCGGCATACTACCGCTACTACTCTAAGCACGGCTGCACCGCTATAAAACGCGGCAAGCGTACCGGTAATAAAAATTTACTCAGCCTTTTCACGGTTATGGTACGCCATCGGCGTCGCCCATCAAGTTACTTTATATGATGTTACGGATATTCTTTCCCAATGTATGCCGTACGGCACCGTACAACGCCGCAGGACACCGTACGGCGGCGTAGGATGTACGCCGTACGATACCGTTTGATGCCGCGAAACCGCGACGCAAACGCAACGCACGGATTCGGTCATCCGTGTCGGCACATTACATATCAAACGACACGTTGTCAACTTGTCACTTCAAGTGTAAACAAATATAAAGTTGAATACAGAAAATTCGCTAAGTGTGAAGTAACTGAAGAAGCTGAAAATGAATATAATTTTACGCATATCGATGTTCTTTTTAATGTTTACAGTCCTCATAAGTTTGTGTTATGCGAGAGAATCAGTGTGGGGCTTAAAGTTGACGCAGGCAAGTTGTGAATGTGCCACGCCCAATTACCTGTTCAGCAAATTTTGTACGCATGGAGACTATCAAGCCTGGCTAAACGACGACAAATCACCCCCATGGATGGGCTCATGTGACCCATTTTTTGCATGCGCAACTCTGGTCTTAGAAAAATTTCGCTACAGCATGCCATTAAATGAAGTCAGCAGTGCTGTTGATGGTTGACCACTGGTGCCGCACCTACGACGGTAGACTCCAGTGATGCTATACTAAGGCTCGAGCACCATTGGTTCGATTTGTTGCAAACTTGTTTGTATAATATGTCAACAACAAATTGACCAAGCAGAGTTTGAGCTTCACCGTGCATGTACATGCTAATAACCGACAGCTGTAACTCTGTGTAGCAGTGTGGTTGAAATACATGTATTGCTCACATGCTTGTTGCCTGGTGATTACACTTGGTGTGCAGCTTGATGGTTGATTTTGCACGAGGCTGCATCACGCGGTCAATAGGCATTAGCAGATATACTTGTTGGATTTCAATACAATAACGATATTATAGTCGTCAAATTATTGCGATGTGACTTAATTCTGTCACATGCGTACATTAGGCATTACTGTGCCAAGCTTTCATTGTGTGGTCTAAACAACTATTATTGTAATAACATAGCGTGAAGTGAATTTACAGTTGGATAGGAGAATGTTTGCCTGTTCATTGTTTTTATCTTGTCATTAATAGTCGCTGATTTCAGGTCTCGTAACATTGTCGTTGTCACAAAAAGAATACAAAGACATCTCTTTCCTGCTCAGTGCACAGCTGTATTGAAAAGAGATTTTTTTCTTGAGCCTGGAATGAATGTCTATTACTGGGATATCTTACTGTCTCAACAAATATCATACTTTGGGATGCGGTGGATATTATTACCATGATCTATTAAAGTATTGTAGAATTATAGGCAGTAGTAATGTGTTAAGATGTGGCATCTGAGGACATTGCTGTTCAGCTTACACACTGTCTTTTGCTGATCTTTAGGAAAATAGACAGTTTATGCTGTTTCCAAACTACATGTTTGAGGATTCATACATTACCATACATGGTAAGAAAATGTTGAGTTTTGTTTTTAACTTTACAATAAGTCTTGTTAGCTGGAAATTTCATGTACCATATTCAGTTGTATGAACTTGGTCATTACATGGAATATGTATTTTCTGTTGTCAAATACCATGGCATGTATTTATATACAGTGTAAGAAAGCTCTTACAAGTGTTGTAGTATATTAGATTTGAGATGAAGACGTGTTGCATGCATGTGGTCTCGTGCATTTTACAGCCTGGTGATTTTTTACTGCACAGTGCTATGCTAGCGTGGTATATGCCGTCGTCATCTGTCTGTCTGTGTGACTGTCACACTCCGGTATTGTATCAAAATTGCTAAACACAAATAATGCCACATGATAGCCCCGGGACTCTAGTTTTTTTGATGCCAAAGACCACGGCGAAATGCAAACTGGATCACCCCCTATTGGGGTGACAGATGCAAGTTGGGTAGATTAAAATTGGCCGATTTCGCCAAAAAATGCGCTATAACTCGAAAACAGTAAAAGATAGATGCATAGTTTTTATTAAAGTCAAATAGGAAGTCATATGCGCTCTATCGAATGGCTATGTTGCTGATGACCTTGGGTGACCCCTAACTCCCCAAACCATCCGATTTTTTTTGCAGTTTTCGTCGCCTTTAATATCTTTGTAGTGGGTCAATGTAGAGATTTCAGATTTGGTACACAGGTCGTTAGTAGCTAGTTCCAGCATACGGACTACAAACCGTACCTGAAAGGGGCATGGTTACATCACGTAATCCATTTTGAATTTGGGGGGTTCCATCTATATCCAGGAATGGCTGAAGCTAGAGCTATCAAATTTTGTACACTGGTTTGCCAGGTGATGGTTTAGCATTGAGATTGCAAACTGTCCCTTGAATGGGCGTGGTCACGGTCACGTGACATCTTTAAATTTTTGGAAATAAGCAATAATATCTCGGAAATGGTGCAAGATAGAGACATAGTTACAATGGAAGACAAATAGGATGGGCATTCAAATGGCATGACTGCCGATGACCTTTTGTGAGTTTGAAGGCCCCTTTTGTTGTCTGAAACCTCTGTAATACCTATAACTCATAAATAAAGTGCAGTTTAACTATGATATGTTTACACATAAATTTGAAAGTGCACGTGGCTTGTAACTTAAGCTTTGTTGTCAAAAATGAAGGAGTTCTCAAGGTTACAGGCAATCACGTTCACTTCAAAAGTGGTAGTGTGTTGAAAATGGTCCTAGGTAAAGACGTTGAAACAACAGTCCACAAACCATTTAATAGCAGCAACTGTTATGACTGTGGGTGTATGTCAAGGTCAGTCATTGATTGCAAGCTTTTTTCTATATTGACAAGCCGAGCTTCTTGTTTCAAATGGAAGTTTGTGGTAGTGCATCTGTGCTGGATGTTATACAAACAGGCTCCTGCACCTCGGAAAGCAAGAATGCCGAGATAGAATTTCACTGGCTGCTGCTACAGCTGGACTGCATGGAGGAACTGTATAGAATGCAGACACAGGTGAAATCATGTAGAACTGGGTTGATTGGTCTCAGTCTGTATTACAGCTCATGTGATTTACAGATGTTTGCATTCTGTCTTTATTATTTATGAAAAACAATGGCAAAATAAACTGATCAGCCATTTGATATTATTATCTTAATGCATGCTTATTTGTGTTGTATTTGATTTTTAGCCTGGGATTGTAGGTCAAGGTCAAACTGAAAAATTGCTCTCCTGTTTGAACCCTGTGGTGCGGAGCAGGTCGATATTAGGACTCGGCTTGCCAAGTTTAGCCAATGGTAATTGCGAATGACCATTACCAGTCCATTGGAATTGTCTGTCAGTAATCGGGGGCGTTCAACCTGTCGCGCGTAAGCGGTCGATCAGCTTTAATATTATTATGGGTGGGGCCCAAGGTAAATCTTGTTCTCTTTGTAAATTGTAGAATCTTCTAGTTCAGGTATGCTGAGCCTGGCAGTCTGCAGACAATTGTTGGAAAGCTTTTTTAATGTTTATGTTCCGCAGACCGGCCATTTGTCAATTCATATGTATGTGTGTCTGCCATTGGTCAGCCCTGTTAAGTCTTGCAACACAGTACTGTTGAAGTAGTAACCTGCAAAACAGTTAACAGATCAGGCTAACCTCGTCAAACTTGGCTCCGGACAGTCAAATCTGCTGTCACTGCACTTAACATTGGTCTGGTAACTGTATATGATCGAGCATAAAATCAACAGGCATGGAGGTCGCTTGTGGAAATGGCAACATCCATTGGACAAGCCACATGATGATGATGATGATGATGATGATGTGTTTTTATCCAGACTTTGAGCTGCTGTTTATTAGGCTATTAAATGTATTTTTGAACTTACAGTAAAGTATGTGATTTTCAGAACACTTTTTAACTGGATCAGGCCATCAGGTCTTTTGGTCGAAGACTTTTCGGTTGGGGTTTCTTGCAGGCACTGGGGCATAATGCGCCCTAGAAACATGGTAGATTTTGGCACCATATATATTGTTTGTCCCCGAAATGACCTTTTATGTGTTGAGTGGGACATTAACCCTTAACTCAATCAATAAACCTCTAGATCAGCCAGATTTGATCATAGATTAAAGAGCTCTATCATGCCTGTACGCTAGTACAGGGCTGTGTAAGCCATTGGCCAAAGTAATGCAGGAACCCAGATTTTGACCCTAAAATCAAATGCTAACTTATACATTTATATCTGGCATTTGACAGATTTAAATTTGATAGCGCATGTGTTTCGTGGTCATAATTTAGCATTTTTTTTAAATTTTTGCTGTTTTAAAGCTTTGGCTTATACAACATTAGATAAACTGATTGATTGATTGATTGATTGATATTTATTGCGATCAGTTATTTTCTATATAATCTTAGTTATATCTCAGTCACACATTACCATTATACCACAAGATGTATTGTTGTCTCGTTTAGTATTTTTCTATATGATGTACAAGAAACTGCATTTGCAGGCGGAAATTGATATGTTCTCGCTGTTCAAACAAAAGACGACAAACTTGAGTTATCCATTTGTAATGTGGAATGCTAGTCGTACTGCACATGAGGCGCCAGTTCGCTTCCAGTTTATGAAATCTGAGAAAGTTGACTGTTTTGGAAAACAGTTAATACAGCTCAAGGTATCGATTGCTACAGTTTTTACCCACATGATACTATGCTAGCACGGGTAATAGTTATGAGCCCGTATCTGTGTATGTAGGGGGGTCTGTGACATGCCAGTATAGTGTCAAAATGGCTTAATTGATTCTGCTTATGTTTTGGCAAAGCAGCATCCCTTGGCCTATCATGTGCTGTGTTAAAGGATACTTTTCTCTGTAACTTTTTCCCGAACTCCGGTCTGTCGTCATGGATGTGAGCAGCAAAGGTCCACCATCGACCGCATTATTGATCTCACTTAACGAGATGTTGTTGCAAAATTTTTCTAAACCCTTTCGTCAGATAACTCGCTATAACTTGAAAATGGTAGAAGATAGATGCAGAGTTTTTATTAAAGTTGAATAGGAAGTCGTATGCACTCTATCGAATGGTTACGTTGCCGATGACCTTGGGGACCCCTAACCCAAAATTTCTATACATTTTGCATCACCTTTTGTATCTTCCTAGTGGATGAACATAGAGACTTTAAATTTATTACACAAGATGATTATAGCTAGTCCCAGCCTATGGATGACAAACCATTCCTTAAAGGGGCATGGTTGTGTCATTCACCTGTTTTTAATTTTTGGGGCCCAATTTATATCTCAGGAATTGCTGAAACTAGAGTTGCCAAATTTTGTACACAGGGAGACTATAGCAAGTCTTGCCAAAGGGATAATAAAGCACCCCAAAAAGGGGAGGTGGTTGGACTTCTGTCACCCATTTTGGCATGCACAGCTGTGGACGTAGGAAATTTTGCCAAGGCACATCGGTAAGTAAGACCAACAGTGCCATCAGTGGTGAATCTCTGTTGTTCACGTCTACGACGATAGATGCGAGTGATGCTATAATTAAGGCTCAAGCTCTATAAGTTCGATTTGTTGTGAATTTGTTGCAAACTTATTCGTATAATGTGTCATCAAAAAATTGACCAGGTGGAGTTTGAGCCTTGCAGTACACACATGTACTAAAAAACCGACAGCTGTTGGTCTGTCAGCTGTCAGTCTCTGTAGCAATGTGCTTTCAATATCACCCGACGCTTGTTGCCTGTAGGTGATTACACATGGCATGCAGTGCAATATGGCCAGTTTTGCATGAGGCAGCATTGCGCAGTCCATCGGCATTATAAGATATATTTGTTGATGTACCATAAAATGGGCAGAGTTAACTATATGTGCATTTTTAAACTCAGTAAATCCAGACCCCTCTATACGCTGTCATTTCTATTCCCCTAGTATAATGCCCCACTTGTCATTTTGAATAGAAGCACCACATACATTGATTTTTATTCCACTATTTCAACTGTTTACTTGCATTTTGTCAAGTTTTAATAAATGAAGATGTTATTAAATTTTTTGATGTTTACAGGATAACTCTGGAGAACCCTACTATACAGCGCAGCCATCTTCCATTATTACTGTATGTATTTAGACTATTTAGTAGATGATTTTTAGCATAATATGTACATGATCAGTGTGGTTCTGGTATGAATGGGCATATAAGAAGTCATTGCTGCTGTGTTAAATTATGTTTTTGAAAACATCTAGGGTGTGCGTTGGCTGATGAAGTCATACTACTTACTGAGTTGTTGTTCTATACATTCTTTGCCTAACGAAATAGAATTTCCTTTTGTTTCATATTAGCGCTGCATTAATATGACTGAATGAATTATCAGGGAGTCACTGATGTATGTATTCTACGGATTCCAGTTATCTTGTGCTAAAGACCCTTGTTAAAATTCCATTGGCATCATCCGCAGTGTGAGAGCCGAACAGAGGTCAGTTAGATAAAATTGAGCAATTTTTACTACCAATATGTCCTGCTGCATATTGGAAAGGATACATTATCTGGACATAATTGCCATGGTATAAAGCACCATTGATTGAGTGCAGCAAACAGCCATTGTAGATTCAGTTTTTAAAATGCTTGTCTAGTGATATTTAAAAAGATAAAGTTATCCCGTAGTTGTTACCGATCGTTGTGCCCGGAGCTGATCCCAGTGTACAGGCAGCCAGCCCGCAGGTGACTAAGCCATCCACCTGGCGATAGGCTGCCATTACTTTCCGCCAGGTCTGCAGTTATCTTCCCAACTGAAGAGCATCACCGCCCATTGGCCAGTACCAAATTATACTGCTTGGTGACAGAGGCACATGCATGTGAGCTGCTTGCCCAAGGCTATTACCTGGAAGCGGACCGGCCAAGATTCGAACCCGCGACCTTTTGGATTTTGAGTGAATGCTGTACCACAGGCCACTCTAGTGATATTGATGTTACCTAATTCACTGGCAAAGTGTTCACAGAGGCTATACTGAAGCTTGATGTTTGTTGACATAGCAGTCAAAATTAGTGAGCCTGCTGACATAACAACAGAAACAACAGTTGATAACTATCACATATCGGATTTCTGGCGTGTTCTTTATCTTTATGCAGGATAGTGACAAGATACATAGGGCACATGAAACATTCAACTTTCTTACATGTGTTGTTGCCACGTTGTTCACAGATTTAGAAAAAATGACTCTTTCGTTTTTAAATTTAAATTTGAAGTATACTGTTTTTTGAACAATTGCCTGATTTCAAAGATGTAGCTACACTACTTTGCAATCTTCATTGATTACAATAGTCTCTATCCATTTCAGACTTTCGTTGGGTTAGTAATCTGCCTACCGCTGGCCAGCATTATGCACAGTTATGGACGACAAGAATAAGAGGCAACTGTTTTGACTCATGTGCATCTCTGTTTGTCACTGGCCAGCATTATGCACAGTTATGGACGACAAGAATAAGAGGCAACTGTTTTGACTCATGTGCATCTCTGTTTGTCACGAAACAGGCAGATGGTAGCAAGAAAACAACGTTTAACATAACACAAGCAGTGAAAAAGCCACAACTGGATTCTTCGAAGGTGACGATGTAACATTGTATGTCTTTCTACGGCTGTGAAATTAATGCTTCTGTTGATATGTTGTAACTGGTCTGTTGTTGTCTAATTACTCATCATTATTGACAGTGTAAAAACACTAACGGTTGTGAATTTTATGAATGTTTTATATGGTATCTGTCTTCCGCGTTATTGCAGTTGACCCTTGGATTTTGAAGCTTTTAACTGGTAGAATTTAACTGATGTGAGTTCTTGGTACCGTAGGTGGTCAGCCGAGTTGCAAGTGCTTGGAGTGATGGTGTTTATCATCTGTATCTCAGTGTCGAGCCAACTCACAATATCAGCTACGTTGCAAATGGTATGATCTGAACTCTGTTCACAATGTATGCTCTTGTGAATTTATGCCGTGTAAATTGTGCCTGTGTCTTCATTGTGCATTCTTTCACTTTTATCTGCATTGATCCTGAAACATTGTTGGGTTAGAGTGATCTCCACTGTCTGTAAACTGTGATATAATGCAATTTTGAAACAGTTTTTATGTGGGAAAATATCTGTTAAAATTCCCCTTTTATGTTTTGTCAGTTTAGACCTGTTGTCTTCAAGCTGGTTAGTCTGGCACAAAATATCAAATGTGTCATCGGTTTTGCATCAGAAGAGTATTACCACAAATTTGGTAAAAGCAGGCATGAAGGCGAAACTGTAATTAGCAGTCATGGATATTGATACAAAATTAGCTGAATTTATATGTCCACAGCACTAGGGCTGAGTGTGGGTTTGCATCTTGATGGAGTGCATGGTCCTTCTTGATCCATTTCTAGATACATTTGGTCAAATCATTTTTATTTGGTAATTAATTAATGTCTTTTTATATTCTTTTCTTGCTGTTTTTTAATGCTTATGCTTTTCTTTTTTTCAGTTATGATAGTGCTTTGTTTTGATGCAGTTATTGTTGAAATGAGAGGCCAGTATGGCTACCTGTCTGCTATTGAGTGGCCTCTGCTTACAGTGAGTTGTTGTATCGTACATTTTATTTCCGTTTATTTTAGTAGTTTTATTTATGCTTTTTTCTTAGTCAGCTGCATGCATGTTTATGATTGTATAATTCTAGTTACCATTCGTATTTTTCACACTAACGTCAACAAACTGTTCGACATTCAGAAAAATTACTATACAGGGTGGCTCAAAATGAAATACCCCACCAGACAATATTCAGTGTCTCTGCAACCAGTGGTCAAATTTTAAAAATTCTTGAAGCTGTTTAATCCTGACACTTCTCTGAATCTAACGCTATATAGCTTAGTCTATCACATGTGACAGAAAGAAAAACTAATAAAGAAAAAAGAAACTAAAACGCAGCAAGAAACTAAAAACAACGAAAAAGAAACTAAAGACACGTTTATGTTGGAGCATGTTGTGCTGTAGATGCAATGTATTGTGTTGTGAGACTTCATGGCTGGCATGTGTTTGTAGGTTGAGATGTCGGCACATTTTGTGTTTAGTGTAAAGTTTTCCTTTCTTTGAGTAGATACATTCTCTATCTTTTGAAACCAAACTAAGATAGCTTAATTGCAATTATTTCAACATTAAGTGAATTTTATTTTGATCCTTTTTCATGGGACCCCTAAAAGGCACAGGGCCCATAGGCCGTTGCCTACTAGGTTTATTGGATAATCCGGCACTGAACACGATCATAAACTTACGAAGAAAGCAGTGTGAAAAACTTAGTGCTTGTACCACATCATGATGGCAAAACAAGTGGCAGAGATATGGAACAAATAAATCATGCTACAATCACCCTATGTATTAGAACATAGAGAGTTTATAAAAACATATGCACGTGTCGTTAGTTACTTACTTCGTGCTGGTGCTGCTAGGTTGACGGTGTGATGTCGCTGCTGTATTTGTCGGCTGGCACCGTGTGGATTATACTGTGGGCAATGGCTCAGGAACACAGTCATAAGATCCACATCGTTATTGGTTGCGTCGCTGTTGCAGGTTCACACACGACACTTTTATTTGCTTCATTGACCGATTGAGTTAAGGTCTAATATCCTAATTGACACAAAATAGATCATTTTGGAGATCCACTTTCACTTGCTCGACTTTCCTCTGTTTATCACTGATCACTTGTCTACATTCAGTATACTTATGATATTTGCCTGTTGATTTTTCTTTTATTAGTATTATATCAATCATATATATCATGTTATCACCATTTTAATGATTCATTTTTACCGCGCGACGCTATGCTAAGCGCGGTATATGCCGTCGTCCTGTGTCTGTCTGTCTGTCTGTGTGTGTGTGTGTGTGTGTGTGTGTGTGTGTGTGTGTGTGTGTCTGTCACACTCCGGTATTGTATAAAAACGGCTAAACGT
>Ga0209782_1001830_pt1 | contig 11467 bp, 4 predicted proteins | sample WorMetmaBAHAMAS1_FD_187390 | JGI IMG/M metagenome (GOLD analysis project Ga0209782, IMG submission 187390) | Marine gutless worms symbiont microbial communities from Max Planck institute for Marine Microbiology, Germany - Inanidrilus... | ecosystem: Host-associated > Annelida > Digestive system >...
CCTCTAAGACCTCCCATCATGCCAAATTTCATCGAGATCGGTCAAACCAGCTTGGAGATAGGGGTTGGTCGGAAAAAAAATTTCCGAACACAGACACACACACGGCATCCTGACTGGTTGAGTCGCGCCTCGCAGCATGCGAGAGGCACGACTAAAAATGAGTGAACTGGTTTAATCTTCTTTATGCTTTTCAGAGCTGTTCCTCTTGAGCTTTTTCAGGCTCAGGTACTTGCTCGAGCTACTTGAAACCATGAAACTATCGGAAATAGTTAAAAAGTATGTAAGGATTATATTTCTATCTTTGGTGTGCCAAAAACTGGGCCATTACATTTTGATATCCCACATCTTTTAAACTTCTAATTTTCGGTACACTTTAAGAATGTTTTGTTCTGAACTGATCTGTTAACATTGTATTGAACAAATTTATAACACAGATGGCGCATCTGTCACATCTGCTGACATTCTAGCTTTTAATGATATGGTGGCTTTCTATAAAATAATTTCATTCAAAAATAGACCAAAACCATTATAAAGTTACTACACTGTATTTCATACTATTTACAGATCAGCAAATGTCAACTCAACAGACTAACAATATACACTGTGAAAATGTATGCAACATACATTTCAACCAATAAATTACCAGTATACACATATTTGAGACAAACACCAAAGTAAAAATAAACTACTCAATAAACAATAAAAAATGCAAATTTCAGTGATTTAACTGCAGCAAAACATTAACATGGTGGCACACGCACACCAACTCGTTGGTCATAAAAATATGCACAGTACACAATTACAGCTACAGTATAGCAATTATTAGAATGCTGGACACTGGTCCAGTGACACGTACACTCACTACACTGCAACAGACTGCCCCATCAGATAATACATGTCGAACATACGTGACTCGTAGCAAAACAATAGTTGAAATAGTCATGTGGAAGACGGCCATAATTGCAAGCCATATGACAAATAACTAATGATGGTTTCAACTGAGTACATGACTGCATGAACATCATGTGTTTGCTATATTTACTATGTCATTTGAATACAGATATGTATATAAATGTAACACTACGGTATGGACAGTACACCATGTAACATGGTGGGAACTCTTAGCATAGCAGATGCGCTGGGAAAACTTTGTTGCCACAAAATCCTTCAGAAGTTCCTAACTGGGGTAGTTGCCTACTAGTTGGCTAAAACATGCTGACCTGTATAATGGCTGTAAACCTAAAATGGTTATGACTGAATATTACACTGTAAGCTGACAGGAAACTCTGCAATTCACATGAATAAAATAGCTTTTAAACTCTATAAGATCATAAACATATGAAAATCAGAACAAATAGCAATGAAGAAGTGTGTCATGTACCAAATGCTCTTAAAATGCTCTCATATAACATGATTTTATTAACAAATCCTCACATCAGACACTACTGTTATCACATTAATCATGTTAACACCATGCATGACTACCAATGGATGGTCGCTGCAGTCAGTGATCCTATAATTTTTAAGTATGGCCACTGAAATGTCTTTTCATCTGTGAACAAAATGATGTTAATATCACTGGATAAAAGTTTTTCAGCAGCTGTTATGAATGGCTAAATCTTGCATGGCAATTTGCATCACTAATTACTGCAGTGTTGCGATTTTTGACACAAACTTTTAACATCGTAGTGTAACAACATGAACGAGGTGTGGTGCGATGTGTAATAACTAGTTATTAACAGAAATTTATTGTTAATCTGACAGTGAAAAAATTGAGAATAGACCGACATTTGACAATCTTAATTGTGATTGTACTGTGATTAGTGATAAATCACAAGGTAAGTGTAGCTGTACGCTTAAGATTTGGTGGGCTATTCAGCTATCACTAAATTATGCATTTATCACTAAGCTCGGGCGTGAAAAAATTTAAAATCAGTGAACACTTGGCAAAGTTACAGGCAAAAAGGTTGATTGCCTTGTGTGCTCTGTTCACCTTGCAGTATTTTAAAGTTATCTGGCCATTTCTTTATCTTTAAGTACAATAAGTACTGTTTTTACCGCGCGACGCTATTCTAAGCGCAGTATATGCCGTCGTCGTGTGTCTGTCTGTGTGTGTGTGTCTGTCACACTCAGGTATTGTATCAAAACGGCTAAATGTAGGATCACGCAAATAATGACACACGATAGCCACTTGATTCTAGTTTTCTGACTAAAGTTCATGGCGAAATTCAAACGGGATCAACCCCGACGGGGGCGACAAATGCAGGTGGGGTGGGTTAAAATTGGTCAATTTCAACGAAAAATGCACTATAACTCGAAAACGGTACAAGATAGACGTATAGTTTCTATTAAAGTCGAATAGGAAATCATATGCGCTCTATCAAATGGCGATGTTTCCAATGACCTTGGGTGATCCCTAGCCCCCCAAACCACCCCAATTTTTGCATTTTTTGTCACCTTTCATATCTTCTTAGCGAGTAAACATAGACTTCACATTTGGTGTACAGGTTGATCGTAGCTAGTCCCAGCGACGGACGACAAACCGTCCCTGAAAGGGGCGTGATTACGTCACATGACACGTTTTAAAAATTTTTTACAAAGGGAGCCTATATTATGTTTTGCCAAAAGGATGACAAATCACCGCTAAAAGGTGCGAGGTTTTGCTCATGTGACCCATTTTTGTCTGCGCAACTGTAGACTTAGAAAAAATTTCGCCACCACACGCTGCTAGCTGGGATCAATAAGACCGACGACGGACCACCGGGCTGTTTGTGTCACCTTCGACGGTCGATGCTATAGCTGCGATAAACTAAGGCATAAGCTCCATCGGTTCGATTTGTCACCGTATTTGCTTCAAAGTTCGTTGTATGATGTATAGACAACAAATCGACCAAGTGGAGTTTGAGCATTATCGTTCAAATATGTGGTAACGTCCAACATTTCTCGGTGTCAATAGCAATTTGCTATCAACCGATGCTCGTTGCCTTGTAATTAAACTTGGTGTGCAGTGCGATATGGTCGATTTTGTGTTAAACATCGTCGCGCGGTACATCGGCATTAGCAGATATACTTGTTGCTTTTATTACGTTACTACATAGATTATTTTTGACTTTAATGTCAACAAATATCAAACTAAGAAGTATTTTTAAACAACTATTTGAGTGGTTGAGTCTTACACCACAGTTTGTAGCACTCAGTCATTGACCATTGCAATTTTTATGAGATTTGACAAGGTAGTGTAGCTACAAGATTAAGGTGTGGTGGAATGTGTAATAACGACTTTATTACAAATTTACTGGCGAGTCTGCCAGTGAAAGAATTTTGAAAATCGGTTTGCATTTGGCGAAGTTACGGACAAAAATCTAGTATCATGTTTTTTGGTTCAGTGTATATACAACAGAACGTGTCCAAAAATTGTCACACATTTGGCAGGTTATTACTTCGACATTTCTCAACTGATTTCGACACTTTTGGCAGAAGCGTTACTCGGAAAAAAGGATTAAAAAGATACCTCATTTTACCAAACAAAAGAATGTCAGTGAAAATGTGAGTAGCCTATTTCAAAGTGAATAAAGTATATCATGAGGGAAACTACACAAGTGCTGACAGTGCGATTAAAAAGAAGAGTTGTTGACAGTCTCTCAATTAATGGTGTCCTAAATATCTGCCACTGCTTTGCCTGAAGCTGCTTGAAGACAGATGAGCATTTTGGCAACTTGAATTATATGATATTTTGCATATTATCAACATCTACCGTACTTAACTTTTGTCTATTTCTTATATAAAAAAAACTTACCTAACAACATCAATATGATATTTTAAATTAATACTGGCTGATTCAATAACAATTTCTACTTTGTTTAAAACACAACACATTAAAATAAAATTAAACTATGATCAACAACTCTTGTTACTGTCACCATATATCAGCGGAAAGTATGATTACCATGAAACACACATACATTATGGAGAACTGGTAAATTGTGACTTTCTGATAGCAACATTGCACTTTGGTCAGGAACAAGATAAGGTGTTCATCCTGTAAAAATCTGTTCCAATTATCATCAACCAATGGTTCTCTATTTGGGGCATCAACCTAACCAGTTCAAACAAAACTAAGTGACAGAGATATCCAATACGTGTTTCCGAAAATTACTTAACAATTTGGGGAACTGGAACAGCATGTGAGTACGAAGAACATATCAGTTCACAAGATGGCTACGTAACATGAAATAAAGATGAAATTTAACATGATGGGAAGCATGCTTGATTGACCAAGGTAAGTGACTCGACAGCATATTAGCCACGAGCCTGCATGGGACATGGTACATTTAAATGCTGACGACGTGCGTTACTAACAACAATCACATCTTATATGTACTGGACATCAGGCAGCATTTCTTTGTTACACAAATAGTCTTGCTACTTCTCGCACTAACTTGCCATCACAATGATTTAAAGAATTCACTTTTGTTTTCTGTTTTTCTGTCGTCAACAAAGTACAAAGAAAACCAACAAACAACATTTATAGTATTAATCCACAGTTAACATTAACAATGTAAAAAAGACACAAATGTCTACCATCTGCAAAATAAATGAATACAGACTAGCACAGTATACACAGTTTGCTGACTGAGTGTTAATTGGATATTAATTATAAAATTATGCTCTGCGGTTTAATTTAAATGTGAGTTTACCATCTTGTATTGCATTAAACTTACCCATGGGCCGTGTTTATTCATGAAAACAAGCATCAACTTCTTGGATGTTGCTAAATTTAGTATGTAATTAATCACTTGAAAGCAAATTATTACTTTGTGCTGATTTCAGTCTAATATATGCCAATCTACCGGAAATCTGCACATGAACTTAAACACCAATACAAGGGTTAAGTCCTGGTGTTAATATTTTAACTGATGTGCAGGCATAACTGTACAACTAGAACATATAAGCATTGCTCAGGCACTGCAAAACGAGCAGCATTTCCATATCCATCCCCTTCCTTCCAGGGAATGAAAAGGGAAGGGGACACGGAAAGTAAAGAGAAACGAAAGGGAAGTGAACAAGGTAGTGTCATTCTTCACAAGAAGTTACTCTATGTTAAGCCTGGTTAGTAGTGGGATGGGTGACCATCTTCATGCGGGTATACCACCTCAGTATACCAACTAGGTCAACTCAGCCTGCATCCCCCCAGGGTTGCTAAATCGAGTATCAGCCTTAATTTGCTGGGATAAAGGTAAATGTTACCACTGCTGTGTGATCCGATATGGCCCATGAGTTCCTGTAGCAGTGAGACATGTTTGGAAATTGCTATACTCCGCTTCCTGTACTTACTTTACAAGGAAGGGACAGCACAGGATGAGAGAAAAGTACGACATGGCAAGATGGGGAATGAATGGGGAGAGGAAGGAGCAAAAAGAAAGAAAGGGGAGGAAAGAGGAAAGGAAATAAAGGACAAGGGAGGAAAGAAGGGAAAGAAGGAGATAGGAGGGAGTGCAGAAAGGATAAGTAAGTAGACAGGAATAGAGGAGATGGGAGAAAAGGCGAGGAGATAGATTCCAAATTTAATCTGGAATGACTAGTGCATGTTTTTGTTCCTGCTGGTGAAAAACTGCTAAAACACAACTTGATACAAATTATGAACCTTTGGGGACTACATCTATGCTTATATGATAAATTATGACTTGACCATTCATGCTTTCATGTCTAGGGGTGAAAACTGTTGAAATACAGCTATCTTGAGATCTGGGGTTGGTTGGTTGGGGTTTAATGGCACATTGAGATCTAGGAAATTACCTTATAATAGCAGTTCAGAATACGTTTGGCCATGTGGCCATCTTATAGTTACATGACAGCAATTCACACATTAAAACAGCAATGATTTGTGCTTAGATATGACAGCATTAGTGTATATCAAACCGATGATACTAAGGTATGCATTAAGGTAACAGCATATATTAATTTGATATGAAAACCAGTTTGCAGCCTGAAAAAGTGTTCAAGGTGATCATCAGAGAATGCTGGAGTGAAATTTTCCTCTCATGCAAGAGTAGTTTCACACTAATAATAAACAAAACTTTATTAGCATTATAATGTACAACAATAACAATAATAACACAATATTGGCTGTGGTACACACAGTGGTAGTTGTGTCATGCTGCACATCAGGACGGTTGCAAGACCAACTAATACTACTTATGTGTGACATACCTTCACGCAGAAGTCACATTTGCACTAAAACATTACAAACGTGATTAGAGTGACACTGAACAAAGCTACAAATTACTGTCTATAGACAGCAGTATATTGCACCATTGGCAGCATGTGGTTAATATTGCATCTCTGCCAACCATGTACACAAACCCTTTGTTGCATAAAGCTATAACTCAAGCACATACTTTATCAACATTGTTCAAATGCATAAATATATCTACAAGTTTGTCACTAAAATGTGCTGCCGCTCACTGGCCAAGTAAGTCATCATGACATTACACCAAAAAATACTCTGACAAGAACACGACGATAATTAAAGAGTGGGGCTCATCGGAACAACCTACATCGTCATCTGGTTAGTTTCAGCAGCAGCAGCAGCAGCAGCCTCCATATGTAACAAATATCACATTATGCCGACTAGACCAGTGCTGTCAGTCAGACTGTACTGCTGACTGCTGATGAACTACTTGGAGCCATCACACAGTTACTGCTAGCAGCCGGACGAAATCCACCAACATCACACGATTCACCTGCAACACTCGCTACGACGTAACGGTGATGCTGCGACATTGACTGCAAGTGCAGCAAGTGTTGCTGTTGCTGGTGCCAAGTGTGCTTCATCATGTCTTGATGAAGATGCTGGTCAACGACATTCTGATATGTTGGTAACTGCTGGCGTATCATAGTGCCACTGGGCATCGCAAGTCTTTGCTGCTGCTGCTGATGATGATGATGATGTGGTAACCTTTCAGACTGCTGATATGGTGACTGGCTGTTAAACCTTGATGACCAATCTGGCAATGTACCACAACCAGGTGCCTGCATATGCTGCTGCTGAGTCATGTATGCTGACATTGGCTGTGGCTGTAATCGGCAGTTCTGAGACTGTGCATTGAACTGTCGGTTCTGCTGCCACATTTGTGCATGCATTGCTGCCATCTTGCTTGGTGGCAGATCAGACGTGCTACCAACATTATACAAGATATTGTTGCAGCCTCGCTCAGCCAGTGCTGGTGTCTGTCCACTGTGCACAGGAGCACGAGGCCTAGCAGTGTCGATGGCAGCCATCACTTGCACACGAGGCCCTGCAGTTGTGTTGTAGGCTGGAATAACAGCTCTGTTGGGTACAGCAACAGGCAATGATGCCCTAATGCCAACATGTGGTGATATACGTGATGGCATCATTGCTGTATGTGAAGTCTGCTGCAACACACATAAACTGCACAATCAAGCACATGTCTGAGCCAACTGTCCCCAAAGGTTCTCTATAGGAAGATAGCCAATGCTGCAACCAGACACCCAAGTTCACCCGGTAAATGTCTATAAATACAAACACGGTGACTGGTTAGGCAGTTTTAATTTTAATGAGAATCTGCTTCTGGCTAACATAGGTCAGTATGCACAACACTTTCCCATGGACTTCTGACACTTGCCAAGTCTTGACTTCTCTGCCAAATCACACCTATATTGGCATATTATGTCACTTGCATACCACAACTTACCTACCCTTTGTACTGATACCCCAACAGCAATATCCTATTCAGTATTCATTACTGTTATCTGTGAACATTTTTGAAGAACACGTACAACGATCATCAGTTTTAACATGAGAGTTCAATGCACCTGTATTAAACAGCTCATATTAACAACAATAACAACATGAGTTCAACGATCCTTTGTTCAGGACTACCTGGGTGAGCCAGTACCAAAAAGGCAAAATCTATCTGGATTTTACTGGAGCAAGACAATGGCAATGTGGCAGTGGCATCAGCTGGACCTATGCAAGTCTGCACCTCGCTACAGACAGATAACACCCACCACTCAGTTGTTTGCAGGTCGGATGCCCTCCTGCCACCCAGCCAAAAGCATCAAAGCACTGAAGGAGCAGAAGCAGCTCATATTTAAAGTAGCAAAAACCAGTTACAATGACCAATGACCAGCTAAGAGTTAAACCAGGAACTGAAAAATTGACACTTAATCTTTTTTGCTAAACACCACGTTGGACATAATTCACCATTAAAGAAAACTTACAAAACCCATATCAACCACTATCTGTATTGCTAATACAAACAAAGGTAAACGAGAGGCTTTGCCATGCATAGTGACCGCAAGAAATGGTTGTCAGTTGAAATTTTGTCAACTGGTGCATAAAGAAATTTTAAAAACCCGTTCGAAAAGGCCTGAAATAGAGTAACGACCTTCAAGGACACTCTGGCCTGCACTAATTTAACACATCTTTATCTTCTACAATTTCCAACATATTACACAACAAAGAATTTATTATGTGTTCATCACTTCACGGTGAGCTTGCAGAGGCATTATAGTCGGCAGACCACACCTTTTTCACAATCTGCCATCACCTCCCTGTCTGTTAGACCAGTACCAATTTTTACTGCTTGCTATCAGATGCATTATAATAAAGTAAAGCAGTGTGTTAAAAAATATTAAAATGTAACAGGTAAAGTGTAGCAAAGACTAAAACAAAACAATAGTTTGTAGTGGATGCCATTGTAACAAGTAGCATTTTTAATTTTTAAGTTTCACAAGGTAGTATAGTAGAGTAAAATATTCAAGATGATGTGAAAATCTTTACACAATATGTAAACAATTTCTTAAGATACTTTCTTAAAGCATCTGTCAGCCAAATATTTGTGAAAATCTGTTCACATCAGCCCAAGTTATTATCAAAGTGATCAAAAAACAAGATGTCATTTTTCTGAGACATGGTGTATTACAGTCTTGCAAACTCAGTGATAGCTGGATATGAATACGTACATATTGAGAAAGACGTGGTCCATACAACGTTGCTGATGATGACGCTCGCACAGAGGTCATCACAGGTGGATGTTTCTGTAACATAACTGTTTCACTACGTTCTTGACGAATGCCACTGCTGAACTGAGCAGCCGACGTCATCATTTCGATTGGTTTACCGCTGGCTGCAAGTCTGTTCAAAGTCGCTGGACTATTACTGACTACACACTGCTGACGTTGTTCATATGCTGACTCACAGACTGCAACACCAAATGGCAACTGGACAGTTCTATGGTTGGCACAGACTGGTGATTGGTGAACATTTTGATAACAGTGTCTACTGACAACAGGCACCGTGTGTCCCATCCCAAAAAACTGCGCATTCTTATCACTTACAGCATGCTGGGTTGCCAATGGCATCATTTCAGCTGGAGCACTAGCTTCCACCGCCATGCCACGCTGCATAACAGCCATTCTCCGTCGCATAAGCTGTGCCTGCTTCAGTCTCTGTTCAGCTCTCTGTCGTTCCAACTTCTCCTTGATTGCACAGCAGTATGGCACTGGGCACTTTGGTATGTCACACGTCTTGGCATGGTAGCAGCACAGAGCAATCAGCTGCTTACACACAGGACAACCGCCAGTATTCTTTCGTCGGCATGCATTACTGTGCTGGATCAATCGCTTCATCTTCTGACAAGTGATGAGGCGACAGTTGGCATCTCGGCAGTGGCATGCATGCACCAGAGACTGCAGGCAAGTCTGGATTGACCGTCGACGTGCTTCCTGTGCACTTAATCCGGACACTTTCTGTTGATTTGCCTCGTCAGCATCACCCTCCACGGGACCACTAATACTGCCTGTCCCATCCTCCAGATCAAAACCAAGTCGATCCATCTTGTGTGGATGACCAAGTTTATCATAGCATGGTACACATAGGTCAAAGTCCTACAAACAGCACCAATATTCCCACAAATTCACTCTGCATGTGTTACACATACACTGTAACTTCATTATTATGCAATTATGGTTACAACATGGGAATGTCATGTATCATGATTTTTCATGAACTGCCCACTGAACACAGCTGTCAAACAAGGCTGATCATAATAACATGGTCACAAATCTTGCATACTCATAGTGAACAGCTCATCTAATCTCAGACAACAGCATCAACAACTACTCACATCAGGCAGGAATTGAAAGAGAAAAAGAAGTGACCAACCATATATTCCTAGATTATTAGCTGTGCTATGGCGGCAACAGTACACTATAAACATACTGCTGTCATGGCTGAGTGACAGCACCAGTACCGGTAACAACAACTGGGTAATGTTGATGGAGACAGTGACAGCCATCATGCTGCCAACAGCCCAGCTCTAGCTCCAACTGCTACAGAAACTTGCAGCATCTGCATCAACAATTCTATGATTTGAGATGATGCAAGCTGATAAGGTGAAATTATTTTCACTATGCAGCTTTCACATGCAACGTGTGAGCACTATGATAGACAGCTACATGTCGTTATTCTTCAGCACAACTTTGTTACATAAAACATCGCAGTACAGTGACATTAGTGACTGTACAGTGGGCTCACACGCATTAAATAGTGTAATTTGATCCCAGTTAACTGCATGGTGTAGTGCTGCCCCAGATAGGCAGAATAGGTGGGGAGGGAAAAGAGTGTTGAAGACAGAAGTGCAACAGCTCAAAACAAATGTTCAGACAGCATGTGAAATGATGACATTGTCCAGTCACACTAATAAAGCTGAAGACTCATGGTGACAAATGTGACACAAGCACATATGACTAGTCTTTGTGGATTCAACGGTTCATTTCAGTATATAATGCGGTCCTCGTTATAATGCGGTCTGGACCACGGCACCCAATTACCATGTGATGATGAGGTTATATTCTACTACACAGCTATGTGTCATCCATGAGCATTAAGCTTACATAATCAACCATGATAAAATCTGAGCATAACATGCAAAAAAAGAGATGACTGGCAAGCCAAACTAGCACTCACATCGCATACTGAACAGTGGTAACGTGTGTCGACGTTTGCATGGCAGCTGTTGCAAGTATAGACAAAGCTGTCGCGTGCCTGTGTGTGCAGCTCATACAGCATTGCCATAGAGGAGAACTTTGCACGACGCAATGATGAAAACTCATAATGCCTGTCACGTGCCATCATTAAGAAAGGATCACGGCCATCCATTAAGTCATTGGTAATCAGTGCATCTGGATCATTAACTGGAGGCAGATCAGTTAGCTTTGATGGAATGTGAAGACGGACAACGAAAAACACCTTCAGTCACATAACAACAACAACAAAGCTGCATAATTCCTCACAAATCTTAACACATCACTCACTGCGCACTTGCGTCAGCAGAGTGTTAACAGCCAATGGCTTAGTCAACGGGAACCCACCATTTTCGACTCCCCACAGTGTGACGTTTGGACAACACTATCTGGATTTTTTGTATTACTTACTCAATTA
>Ga0209782_1001831_pt1 | contig 11466 bp, 8 predicted proteins | sample WorMetmaBAHAMAS1_FD_187390 | JGI IMG/M metagenome (GOLD analysis project Ga0209782, IMG submission 187390) | Marine gutless worms symbiont microbial communities from Max Planck institute for Marine Microbiology, Germany - Inanidrilus... | ecosystem: Host-associated > Annelida > Digestive system >...
CAGGATACTCTTAGATTATCTTCTATTTTGTTTCTTATATCTTCTTCCTGAAATCGCGCAAAGAGATCTCGGAGAGCGCTGAAACGGGCTAGTCCAGCGAGTCCTGTTCGCATGTTATGCATGTGTCTTGTGACTGCCAAAATGTCCAATTTTATTCACATTGTCAGCGTCAACTACGCTGTGACTCAAAAAAACAAGACACTGTACTTTGGCCTATAACTTCGCCAGATGCTAACCGATTTTTTTCCAAAATTCTTGCGCTATTAGACTCATTAGTAAATTTGCAATAAGGTCATTGATAAATATCCCATCACACCTTAAATGTGTAGCTACACTACCACGTGAAATATTAAGGTCTGAAAATAGCGACAATCTAAAATATGCATTGTGATTAATGATAAATCACATGGGAAGCAATATGGATCAGGAAGACCAGCAACATCAATCGAGATGGCGGGAGCTACCAACTGAGCCACGTATGGGACAGCTTACTTACTGACATCAGAAACCGGAAGTCCGTCCCGACGAAGACCACAGATGGGGGGTCGAAACGTTTGGTTGTGTTATAGAATATTTTACGTATTTCACGTACACAAGGTAGTGTAGCTACGCATTTAAGGTGTGGTGGCCTATTCAACTATCAGTTCACTGTATTTATTGGTAAGTTTGGTGGTGAAAAAAATAAAAAGTCCGCGAACACTTGGCGAAGTTACAGGCAGAAAGTTTGATTAACTCATGCGCCTTGTTCGCCTTGCAATTTTGTGCTTAAATATGAACTGGCCAGATAACTTAGGCTACCTATAATGGACAGAAACTCTTTTGCTCGTCATGTTACTATGCAGATTATTTTTTGACTTCAGTATCCACACGTGTCAGCCTGACAGGCTGACAAGCATTGCTATATGACATTTTTGAGTGGCTGAGTCTTACGTCACATTTTGCAGCTTTTGGTCGTTGAGCATGACAGTTTTTTAACTTCGATATTTTATAACGTAGCGTAGCTACGCGTTTAAGGTGTGGTGGAAAGTTTAATAGTGACTTTATTGCAAATTTTAATGAGTCCGTCAGTGAAAAATTGTGAAAACCGGTCAGCATTAGGTGAAGTCAGGTATTTTGTTTTTTTTGACTCTCACGCTTTCGCGAATTACGAAATTGCATTGTTACGATCAGAAACTCCGAAAACAGTTTGGAGTTACTTGGAGAGCTCGTATACTTCCGGGAGGCCTGCAAAAAATTCCGAGTTCCCGAAGAAATTAATTCGCGGCAACGGACGTTTTTCACGCGTTCGTAGTTCGCATTTTGCGACGTTCAGCGACCTTCGCACAGAGAGAGTGGAATGCGATCATGTTCGCCGCGAGCGTCCGTCGACCCAGCGCTGGCTAATTCCGTTTTATTCCATGTTAAATTGATGAGGTTCCCTTGTGGTTCTGTGCCACGTACTTGCAGCCGATGCAGTCGTCGGTAATGGCACACTACACTGTAATTACTTCTTTCCCGGCTGCCGTCGAGGTCTTAGTCGATCGTAACTCGTAGCTTTTTCCTGAGCGCGTGGACGACGTCGCCAAGTAATTACCGTTATCAGTCAACTAATAGACGTTGTCGTCGCTGTTTTGCATCTTACTGACTTACACATAGACCGCTCGGTCGGGTATATGTGTACACACCGGTGTGTTTTCGTACGAAAATTTTTTAAACGAATGACCTTTCAGCCAGATATTTGGCGTGCCGGTTCAACTTGATCGTGTCTTTAGAGCGGTTCGGAAGTTGACGGTCACGAAATGAAAGTGCTTTGTGCTATATACACTGTGTCTCGAGAAAAAAAAACACGTGACTACTTTGTCTTGGTGAGCGCGACACCTTGGAGCGAACGGTTTAGTGAGGGTCGAGATGAGTAGATGTAGGTCGGAGCAGTCAACTCGCCAACGAGTCGAGTCATACCCACTTGTCGTCGGACCGCCGGCGACCGTACACCAACAGCAGGTGTTTGACGCACACGACGTGGAAATCAATCCACGAAAGTTTGCAAATCAAATCAAATCAAATATGGCTTTAATATGGGTTGGTAAACCGCAACCTAGCATAAAATTAAATAGGTTAATAAGATAAAAAATAGACAAACTACAATCTAGGAGTGTGCGAGTTGTTTCGTCGGCGAGTTGAGCCGTGTTTGTCGTTTTTCTCTTTCCGGTTTATTGTAGTTTGTTTTCGTTTCTGATTAATTGTAGATTTTAGGTTTTTCAGACTGCGTGTATCTTTTATACTGTTTTTTACTGTTTTATGCAGCCCACGGATGTAACAAATTGATGATGATGATGATGATAGATGATAGTGTGAGGTGTGTGTGTGTTGGTACGTTGTAGGCACGAGAATCACGCAGGCGTCAGAGTGTTTCGTTCACTGGAAAGACTGCAAGTGTGACCACGAGTGGGGCCTCAACTTCACGACTCCGGCTGACGCACGATGCTTCCGCGAGTGTTGCCTGGTCAGCTACACACACGTGCACTTCGCTGATACCTACAGCGTGGCACAGAAAACAAGAGGCCTAGCAGTGGCTAGCATAGCGCGAGATGTGGGAAGCTCTAGCACAAACCGTTCTTCAGATATAATGCATTTTCTACCGAGATTACACGAACGATTGTCAACATATCGTTGATATAAACATATACACGTGTCACGTGTTTCCGGTCCAGACTCTCAGTAAGTAAAATAAGTGATATCACTACAATTACCAATTTTTCCATACCCCCACTTCCACCAGAAATCCCGGCATCATCCCATCCGACGATCCGGGTGAGGCGTTGTCAGTAAGTAGCAAAGACATCCATCTATACAAGCATGCAAAGATATCTGGGATCCATTACACTCTTTGACCACAATGCACAAACGTCACAGACAGACGGACAGACGGACAGACAGACAGACACTGGCATCTTAGCATAAGCGCGAGATGTATATATTACATCTCCCGCTAAAAACAGTGCAATTAGCCAGCTAAAGGAAGGGGAGAATTCAGCGATTGCGCAATGGTGGTCTAGAGGCAAAACCTTTATCGGGTTATTAAATAGGAAATAGTTTTAAGTGTGCGGTCATTAGACATTTTCGAACGCACATGCATTAACGGACGAATGTCTAATATCCTTTGTTGAGTGAAGTTAAAAATATCTGATCTGCACTAATGTGTCTAACATAATGTTTTAATTAGGATTTCATTTCATATTGGCTAGCATGAGAACTTGAGTAGGTATAAAAAGCCGCTTTTGGTTCAATCTATTTCCAGTTTAAGGGGAAATTGTTACTTACTTATTGTGGCAGCTATCAAATATTCTATGGAACCGGAACCGGAAATAAATTGAGCCAGAAGCGGCTTATTATACCTACTAGCATATTCACTGAAAGAAGTGCTGTGCTTGCTGCAGGGTCCTTCCAATCACGGCTACTCGAGAAAGGCTGCTTCTTCAGGATCGTTAAGAACAACTTCGCCGAGGGTAAATACTGAATTCAGACTACAGTTTATGCCTTCATGTGAGCTCTTTTTATCACCAAACTTGTAGTAGACTACCAACCTGTTGTCAGTTGTTTCTAGCTATACTGAAGTAAGACAAAGAAACAACTTAAAATCGAACATCTCTGTTACTTCGACGTTAGAACACTAGGAAGATAACGTATGGAATATCTGTCACAGAATGTTCAATGTATTTGTCAGTTGTAAGTGCTGGGGATGTGTCTTTTAATTTGTTTCAATCGTTTGAAGCGAATATAAAAAAACGTTAATACGCGTTTTCACGCAACGAACGAATAAAACTTTGAAAAAAACGTTAAAATATCGTTCAAAGAATGAAGACGTTAATGAATGCGTTTTTGTAGTTTTAAAAGTTCGAAATATAACTATGGTTGCCGCAATAAACCGCTTTTACGTTGCAATGTATAAATTCTTCGTAACGTCAGATGTAACCAGTAGGAAACAGCTAATTACACACTAGCACATAACGATGGAGGATTGGACTGAGAGTGGCGCCTGATGGCGACTAAAAGGAACAGCGCCCCTTCAATCAGGAGTCGATTATGCATCAAGAAATGAAAAGGGCCGTTCGTGCTTTTCCTGTTTTTTTTCAGTCCCAGTGCATGTGTTTCACTTGACCTGTTGTGGTGATCATGTCCGTGAGTCTGTCTGTCTGTCTCTCTGTCCGGGAGCATATACCAGGTCGAAACTTCACCATGTTTCCGTGGCTCTGTCCTTTTCTGACGACGCTGCAAATCATTATGTATTGCCGGTTTTGCGGATGACGTCATCTTTCCGATAGTGGTCATCTGGCACGCACCTGCTGTGTGGCGCGCAGCGGTCGTCCGGCGGCGCGGGCGTCGCGGGCGGCGGCAACGGTCGCAAGTCGGCGTCGAACCCGACGTCGCCGGTCGTCCAGCCGCGACGCGCCGTCTCGTCGCCCGAGGAGCTCGCCGTCCAGGACGCCATCGACGCCGGCTTCGTGGTCGACGGCGACGGCGGCGGCCTGATGGACGTGGACGGCGGCGGCGGAGGCGGCCACTACAGCACTGTGTCGGCGATCGCGACGGCGCCGCGCATCCACCGTCAGGCACAGCGCAGCACGCCGCACGTGCACAGCGTCTTCGCCGCCGCCGCCGCCGTCGACGGCTACGGCCAGCAGCACGCCTGCGAAAACCTCTACTCGCAGGTAGGCCCAACACTTCGGTGGCAAAGAGTGAAAGAGTAATATCGTGGTGGAACAAACTAGACGAAGATACTGTTTCAGCTCCATCAGTAAACAGTTTTAAAACTGGGGAGGCCAGTCCGTTAAGTTATCCGGTAAGTTTATCTAAAAGGAGTATGGCTGGAATTTCCACGGGAGCAATTTTCTTGTAACATCCTCGTCCGACACGCCCTATTTCAACGTGACATGTTAGCGACATCCTCATCATCATCATCATCATGGACATTTTTAAAGTGGCCTAAACAGTTAAAACTATTGCAAGGACCACTGTTCTAGGTGGGATAGTGACTAGTAATGGGAAATGTCATTATAAGTCAAACAGTTTCGTAGCATAGGTCGTTCAGTCGTATTCGCATGGGGGCGATCACAGGTAATACCACGTCCTTAAGCCGACGCGAGTCCAGACGAACGACATCTATATCGATTCATCCATTTTTGCATGGCTCACGATCGTCAACAACTGACACAGACAACGCTACGTCCAGACGTGCGTATGAATAGCCCGCATCTAGCACGGATGCATGCGATGCGGGCTGGAGAAGTGGCTAAGCGGTGGACGGCGTGTTGTCAGGTGGTTCGTCCGTCGGCGATGTCGTCGACGTACCAGCCCGGTCGACGCGTCGACCAGTCTCAGCAGCCGATCTACGCGTCGTCGACGGCGACGACGACGACGATGTACGCGCCGGTCGCGGAGCGCGCCATCCCGTACGAGCAGTACGTGTCGCGCGACGCCGAACACATCTACAGCGCGACGCGCGTCACGCCGCGCAACACCGCCGCCACGCCGAGCAGGACGTCGGTGGCGACGACCGACGACGGCGGCGGCGGCGCCGAGCTGCGTCAGTTCAGCCGCGAGCCGGCCGCCATCAGCGTCACGAGCACGGCGGCCGACGGCGACGCAACGGCCGGGTCGCGGTCGTCGGACAAGGGTCGCCCGGCGGCGGCGGCGGCGAACGGCATCGCGGCGGCGCCCGGGTTCGACAGCAACACGCTCAAGAGGATGCTGCAGACGCTGCCCGAGCTCTCGTCGCCCGTCGACCTCATGCAGGAGTTCGAGGATGAGTTTGCCGACGTGGTCGGTCCGTCGACGACCGGCGACGTCAAGCCCGTCGGCGCGCCGCCGCCGCTGCCGCCGCCTCTACCGGCCGACGACGACGACGACGACGACCGTACTCGGCGGACGACCGGCGTCAGACTCGGCGCACATCGAGCCGTCGACGCGTCGCCAGCGTCGAGCGTCGCTGACGTCACCGCGTCGCCACCGGAAGTCGCAACGAGTGACGTCAGCAACGAGAGAACGGAAGCAGCGGCGCAGAGCGACGTCGTGGACTCGGGCAACGGCGAACCAATCGCACCTTCGGCCGTTCAACGCGCTGACGTGCCGCCGCCTGCCTCCGTCACTCTTTTAGGTCAGTTTCACCTTCCGCTTCTTGTGCTTTTTTGGTAATAGTGTTTCGAGGTGTGGGTAGAATGATCAGCTGTGTGTGTGACTGTGTGTAGGTGAATTTCATATTACTGACGACATTTATTAGAATTTTGCCTACAAACTGGCGACTATCCCATCAACTGGCGACGTCGCCGGTTTGCAAAATGCTTTATTTCGTGACTCGTGTAAAGTTAGTAGGGTGTGCTCTGGAATTCCAGGGTCGTATACGGCTAGGGTTAGAGTTAGTTTTTGGCTGTATGTCGCCAGTTGATATGATTAGTAAGTATGTGTGTTTATGTACTCGTGTAGGCTATGTACGTTCTCTAAAAGTAAAACGGTCTGAGTTATCAATAGCTAGTCGATAGACTAGACATGTAGCTCATGGCACATTGAGATAACCGGGAGTTTATTTTTAAATTTCCATTCCATCTGTTCCGATTCCCATACCAACGTTTGGGTCTTATTTCCTTTCCCATTCCTATATGATTCCCACTGGGCTATTTCCATATTTGCGGCGAGCGGTTGGAATGCACTGACCTTGAAGTCAAAAGGTTAAATATTAATGTCAAGTTTATCAAGTGCACGGCTGGCGTGCGTCTGCAGGTCGATACGACTGCACCGTTTTCTAGTTATTAACAGTGTACTGCTCATTATAGTGATTCGTCGCACGCTGTAAAGCTGAGCAGAGGTGCTTACGACGGAGGCGAAGCCTTTCCAGTAGATCTGCAGGGTCACGTGATTTGTTGCAGTGGGCGGTAGATTTGCAGAAGCGGCGGCGTCGGCTATTGACGGCAGATGTCGCAGAATAAATTGTCCAGTTAAGGTGGAGTTCCACGACGCCGACACCGACACCGACACGAACATCCTCGTCGACTTCTTCGCGAGGATCCTCGCGGGGAAATAGCGTCTGTCGGACGTTAAGACTGTAGCCGTGTTTGGCGAGTCGTTGTCCGTGTCCGTCTCGGCGCCGTGGAATGCCAGCTTTAGCGCCGTTCCAGGGTGCGCGCGCGCGCGCGTGTGTGTGTGTGTCTAAATCGAAAACTCATGAAGTGGTGGAAGTGAAAGAGAGCGCGTGAAACGGTCCATTAAGCACAACGAATACTGTGCTTAATGAGCCTCGAGTATCATTGATTGATTATCAATCACGCTGGTCACTTGTTGTCGAATCATGTAAGACCTTAACATCCAGAACGCCTTCAAACGACATATTTTGTTACTATTCAGCACTGCAGCACATTGTGATTATCCTCTCTCTGTTCATGATCATTTTGGTCATGATCATTAGTTCATTACTATTGGACGATTTAATTGACGAACTACCGGTGGAAAAACGACATCTGAGTAAATTGATCATTATCTGCCGGATTTAATGCCGGATTAAATTAACGGGAGATTAATTTGCTGTGGAAAAACCGGACCTAAGTAATATATGAACAGTATGAACCTGTACTGCCACTGCGAAGGTTAGGCCTACATTGTCGAAGATCGAAGTGAAATGTAACGTTGTTGCAATCTTGGTTAAGTTCGTATTTTTTACATTTAATTAATATAGGTATTTCGATTTCGATTGAACGTATTTGAATTTTGCTGCGTGAGATAATGCTGAAAGTGAAGTAAAATACTGAAGATGGTTGTCTTAATAGGCGACGAAGAAGAAGCGAAGAGGTGGAACAGTCGATTTACTAGTGAGAGAACTGAAGCACAGTTAAACACAGATGTGAACAGTCCTTTAGCCGCTACAAGCAACATTGAGAAGGTAATCGAGTTATTTAGATGACGACTTACAATTTTGTTTCGCTGTAGTTACTATCGTCTGTGCTTTTGTTATTGAAACGAGATTGGTAGTGTTTAGATCATGCATTGTTGTTTCTTTGTGGTCCAGGTAGAGCAGTTGGTAAAATGTGTGTGCGTGTGTGTGTGAAGACAGCAACTTTTAAACGAAATAACCTTTGAACTAGATATTTGGCATGGTGATTAACGTTGGCAATATCTATAGGAAAGTCATATTTAAAGGTCAAAGTTTGTGCCGCAATCAATTTCAGGAGAAAACAAGAGCTCAACAACGTATGGAAAGGCCCACTTGACTAAAAGCAGACTTGAATTTAGAACTGTAATCAAGTTACAGCGGGCTGAAAATTTACCACGGCCAGCTGTAATGTTGCTAAAGTGGTTGGTGCGACCTCGAGTTTTGCTAGTTCGTCGGACTAAGATATGAAACCGATTTCAGAGGCTTTAACGTGCCGTGCTAAGAATGTGTGTCGTTGCGTTGTTACCAGACGGCAGACGGCGAGAGTGTTGCAAACAGCGAGTGTGAAACGGCCGTCATGGAAGCAAACATCTACTTCCTTCCGTTTGAGTCGCAGGCGGCGTTTGCCAGTAAAAGTACGGCAATACGGAAAACGGGGTAAGTGAAATGTTCCACTATAGGCCTACTTGTTACGTTATAATAGTTGAATAAACGTACTTGTGAGTGAGTGCTGCCAATGTATTTTTAGACTGTATCGCCCACGAAGGGCAAAAAACCGCCGAAATATAGCAGTTTTGACACTTTTGGAGGTTTGACCCCCGAACCACCCACCAGGGGCTCTGCACCTAGACCCTGGTGGGGGACGTCATTCTCTCAGACCCCATGTACCCCCTACCTCCAAACCCTGGCTACGCTACTGGCACCTTATCCTTTGCCTACCCCATTTACTACTCAAGGATCCGCTTTTGTATGCACTCTATCGATTGGTTATGTTGGCAATCACCATGGGGCACGCCTAAGCCCCGAACCACCTTAATTTGTACACTTTGCGTTGTCTTTTGTACCTTTGCAGTAAGTAAATGTAGAGACTTCAAATTTAGTATACAGGTTGACTGTAGCTAGTCACAGTCTATGGATGAACTACTGTCCCAGAAAGGGGTGTGGTTACATAACGTGGCACATTTTAAATTTTGTGGGCCCCATTCATATCTCAGGAATGGCTAAGCTCGAGTTGTCAAATTTGTACACAAGGAGTCTATAGCAAGTCTTGCCCAAAGGGATGACAAATCACCCCCAAAAGGGGCGTGGTTTGGCTCGTGTGACCCATTTTGCGTGCGCAACCGTGGAATTAGAAAAATTTCGCCACGGCACGCCGTTAAGTGAGGTCAACAATGCCGTTGACGATTTACCTCTGTTGCTCTTGTATTTGTTGCAAACTGGTTCGTATGATATTTTTGTATAATATGTCGACAACAAATCGACCAGGTGCAGTTTGAGCCTCACGTGCACGTATGTGCCAATAACCGACAGCTGTCGGTATGTATGTAGCAATGTAATTTCAGTATCAACCGACGCTTGTTGTCTGGTGATTACAATGAAATGCAGCGTAATATGATCGGCTGTGCGTGAGGCAGTGTCGCGCGGTCCATCGGCGTTAGATATACTTGTTTTTTTGTCTCCACCGGTCAAAATTATTCATCGATGTATGTGTGTGTCGGTCGTAGCTGGTTGTGGGTTCAGAACTGGCTGTTTCACAAGATGGTGAGTGTGGTGAACGCACCGTCGCCGGCGTGGAACCGCTACTGGGTGTGCCTTAAGGGAACCGTTCTGCTGTTCTACCTGCGCCAACAGACGTCACTCGGAGGACAGAACGACCGCAATCCACGACACAGCCTAGGCAAGTCTCCCCCCCCCGCCGTCGCAGTCTCGTCTCAGTACTCTGTAGAAAAAAAATATCCGTATATCCACCGGATATTTCGCGGCGAGTTTTCCATATTTTAACGGAATCGTTTCCGTATACGTTTTATCCGTAATTCGACGGAATAATGAAGCCCAGGCCGGCCCAGATTTACATGAGCTAGCTGACAAAGCTTGGAATATTTTGAACGTAGATTTCAGTCATTAACTTTCACGATGTTGCTTTATTAATCGACATAGTAAAAATCACATTACATTAGTGCATGTGACAGAAAGTCTAGAAAGATGAGCAGCTGCTATTTTAAGAAAGTCACTATACAGAGTTACAGCTGGTGACAGTGATGCAGAACAGCGAATATAAGAATGTCTTGGTGTTTTGTCTGCAGTCGTGTCCGGAAGCGTAGCACATCCGTTTTCCGAGTACACTGAACGTGAGCACGTGTTTGCGCTGTCGACGGCATTCGGCGACGCTTTTCTAATGCAGGTAAGATGTACAGGTGTTCAGTCGAGAAGATGTTCAGTGTTCCATATTGTAGCGTGGCGTCGTCATTGCGTATTTGTGGACATTGCAGCTGTAACTGAGCATCAGTGTTATAACTTTCACTTTAGTTAGCTTAAATAGACGTTGTTTCTGACTTTTAAAGGGTTTATTGATGGCGCGCCTGTAGGTTTTACGATACGAAATTACGCTTGTAGTGGTCCTTATATCTGTCGAGAACTCACTCTGGTGTTGTTGGGTAGGTATTAGGAAATGAATCTGCGCCAGTCGTCTCTAAATGTTGTTTTCTTTCGGTGCACGTAGAAGATCAGTTAATGCTCAAACTCCACATCTCTTCGATGTGTTGTTCATTTGTACAACGATCGAGGGATAGCGCAGCGAAAAGATATTCCCCGCTGATAACAATTCGACGGGGTTCATATCGATGGTGCAGACACTCAGCGAATGTTTGTGAAACAGCGCCGGTGAGGTTTGTTGCCGTTTTGGCCACTTGTGCGTGATGGCTGTATGGCCTCGCTGACCTGTGGGTTCGACTATTAGCAAGGGGCTTCCTATTAGGGTTCTGAAATAACCACTGCTCTAAAATGCACCGTTGTTGAGCTGTGGGCATGGAACTGGAAGAAACAGACAAACAGATGGACGAACAGTAAACCGACGGACAGATCGCAGCCAGCCAAGGGTGGTTCTAGCATCTCCACTTTGGGGTGGGGGGCAATGGAAGGCCAGGGGTCTCCGAAGAGGAGCCAGTTACTGGAAAAATTTTGTAGGTCATTTATACAAATATTCAGTTTTTGCCATAAAGCCAACATATAAGCACTAAATTTTCATTCCAGGTGTCCAGTTACACTTAGAAAAAAATTTCATTTGGAGGGCAGTGGGGGCCAGACCTCTGACTGAGGGGCGTGCCCCCTGGTCCCCTTTCATAGAACCACCCTGATCGCAGCATGCATGCCCCCTCCCCACGGTGGGCGTTTGTAGAGTTAAGCTCGCATTCCACAACGCCGACACCGGCAACGACTTCCTCGCGAGGATCCTCGCCGACACGCGCGATTGAAGTTATTCCTGTGGCAAGCTGAACGACACGCCGAGTCGCCGACATTATCGCGACGATCCTCGCGAGGATGTCGGCGGTGAGGATGTCGGTGTCGGTGTC
>Ga0209782_1001832_pt1 | contig 11462 bp, 6 predicted proteins | sample WorMetmaBAHAMAS1_FD_187390 | JGI IMG/M metagenome (GOLD analysis project Ga0209782, IMG submission 187390) | Marine gutless worms symbiont microbial communities from Max Planck institute for Marine Microbiology, Germany - Inanidrilus... | ecosystem: Host-associated > Annelida > Digestive system >...
ATATAAGATTAAACTTTCATACAGAGATAATGTATGGAGAATGCTAGATAGTTTTTCCATAATCTGATTGCACTAGTTTGCCAACTTGCCAACTTGCAAGCGCGTGCGGGCAGTTAAACTTTGCTCTGACTAATCCTTGACTTCGTCACTAACGCGGGTTTGACGTGAGGTGTGGGCGTAGACAGTTGCAGTGCAGTTAAAATGCAGTCAGTTAACAAAAATAACAATATCTTTTTGACATTGTTGCAAAGTTTCTAAGGATTAACAAATATCCACTGTCTGAAGTATTTGAACATGGTGAGCTGTATACATAGCAAGCAGCGACAAATCACCTTGTTCAGTGTAATCTATGATTCACATGTTGTGCAGCAACGTAGCATATTGTATGAAGTGGAAAATCAGAAAAATTTCATTCCCGTTGTTTCTCTGAAGGCAGTTGTATCTCAGTTTGTGCAGTTACGAGCCTGATAATGCTTGAGCATTGAGCTGCTAAGAAAACGACATCAAAATATCAGTGCATGCGGCACATCATGGCACCGAGACTGTCGGCATAGATATCAACAAAGAAACTATGTCGCTGTCACCTTGTGTATCTGCAGTGTATCGAGGTCTCTAGTCTATATTCTGTGTTGGTGTAGCTGGCGGGTGTCGGAGGCTTGTGCAATGTGAGTACATTAGCTGGTCTGGTGGTCGTCACACTCTCTGACTCTGGGGTTTTGCCTCTACGTCTCATGAACTCCGCTCAACTGCTGCAGACAAACGTTCATCGACTGCTCAGAATGTTTTCTCAGCTCGTCCCTAATGACACTGCAGGTCAGTCTACCTTTGGCTCGTCCCTAATGACGCCGCTGGTCGGTCCATCTTTGGCTCGTCCCTAATGATGCCGCTGGTCGGTCTACCTTTGGCTCGTCCCTAATGACGCCGCTGGTCGGTCCATCTTTGAGTCTCGTCGGTCCTGTTCGCTGCCAGCTTTCACTTCTGACACTTTCTTCCATTAAAGTAAACTGCACATCATTTGCCTTTAATGTAATTAAACAAAATGTGGATATTGACGAACATCAAAAAAAAAACAGAAAATTGTTGAAAAGGGGTCTAAAATTGCGCAGTGGAAGATTTGTTTACTGTTTGCAAGTGATGACGTTATCGTCTGTTGACTGACGATGGCTGTGAAAATGCTGAATGTAAGTGATTTAGGTTTCTTGTTGATGAAAAATAGCGAATAAAATTAGTTAATCTGTGAATGTAACAACTTTTGTTGTTTCGTAGAATACAGTTATTGACACCGTTGAAGGTTGTAATTATGTAGTGTGGACCTGGCTTCACGGCATCGTGTCTGAGCGCTTAGCAGCATGTGCATCATGCAGTGGGAAAAGTTGAACATCTGGTAACCAATGACACGTACAACACACGGCCATAAACGTAAAAATGGGTTATGAATAATTAAACAGGTGAATTTTCTTTGTGAATTATAGCGAATCTCAAAGTGAACAAAACAAGCCATAGCTTGTTTGCTTCGTATGACGTCACAGATTACGATGATTTCCGGAAATTGCCCAAGAATAACTAAACTAGTAAAAATGACCATTAAACTTTATTTTTCAGCATTTTGCGATGTAATTTATCAAAATATATTATGCAAATCTGTTTATATTGCAGTAAACAATTAGAAACTACTTTTCATTCGTTTTGTGAATAACCAGAATCAGTATTCACCAATAGTCTGAAACTAACCATGAAAGCTATTGAATTGGAAAGTAGAACTGCAATATGGCGATGTAAATCAAATCGATTCATTTTGGCCTGACGATGAATCTATTTGAGTTGGTTTTTTCCGGTGACTAATAGTGCGTGTATGTGTTGACATGTAGCTGCATATCGTACGTCGTTGCGTCAGCTGCGTCGTGCCGTCTCAGCGCTGGAATCATTCGTGACAAATCACCTTCAGTACCAACACGCCGACGACGTCCGCATGGTCAACACAGTCGCTGTTCAGTTTGACAGTGTCGTCTCAAGACTTGTTCACACCGCGACGACCATCATGGACCGGTACCACGTGAACACAGACGGTCGACTTGGCGTGTACGGCCGTGTGACGGCTGTGGACTATGAGTCATGTCAGTGTGCTAACACGGTCGACAGCGACGTGTTACTGGCGGCCGACCTGTCACGACTGCTGTCTCACATTAGAACCGCCACACGTATCATCTCTCTTACCACGCACTGAACACTCTCAGCTTGTCTCGTTAACGTGTATTGTGGAAAAATGGCTGACTTGACTCGATCGATTTGCCATTTGTGTCGGCTGGCCCAAGTAACAATGTATTAGATCTCAGCACGGGAGTGGGCAAATTTGGGCGAGAAATGGGGTGGTGCAATATAACACATAGGTGATGCAGCCTCTTTCCAAATAATGTTGGAATTTCTTGTTTGTTTGAGAGTAGGAGTTGTCAAAAGGTTTCTCAGCTGAGATTTTTGTAGAATGCTTGTACATACCAAGTTTCATTATGCTGTGTTTAATCTTTCAGAAGTTAATGTGTTGACAAACAAAAAATAATCTTATAGTTTCTGTTGAAAACTATCCACCGTGCTATGCTATGCCATAATGCCGGTGGAGAACCGCCGACATCTGTAAATGCCAGCTGTCACATGTAAGCAGAGCAGTATTCTTGCAGTTGTGTGAATAGTTTAGTTGTGGATGTCTGATGTATTAGTTATCAGTTGGTTAGTAGTGAGCTAGTGAGATGTTGGTTTACAGTGGCGTAGCTACAAACTCAGTAGCCGCTAGGCAAATATTCAGATTCCATTGCACTTCGTCACCGTCACTCATACTATCTAAAAGTAGTTATGATTCATAATAGTTTTGCTATCGGCTTACAATCAGATGATCACGGTGCGGATTGATCAGTTTATTATTTCTTCTCAGTTGCTTTTATCACTTACAATTTATTTGTTTAGTATGATAATGCCCGACAGTTTACATTATGGTATGTTGCTGCAAGGGCAAATGTAATAGTAATTGTTATCCTGTGTAGTGTAGGCCTAAATTTAACTGACGTTGAAGTAGTAAAACGTTCCATAGTTTGATCAGATGCCGAATATATGGTTCAAAACTGGCTAGTTTTATTTAACGTTAAACAAGGTAAGGGCAAATATATTTTTTTGTTGGAACTCTGTGGGCCCCTGGTCTTTGCCAACCCTGTTGCTAAGCCGTTGTTGCTGTTTATCATTTAGATTGTACAGCTGCACGTATTGTTAGAGTCGAGACTTTGAGTAAATTACTAGTTGTAGAATATTCGAGCAATCTTCTCAAGTCTTTCTTCATGACAATGCAGTGTATTAGCAATACATGTCTCCACCATGTTAGTCACGAGGCTGTCGTCGATTTTTGTTGTAGTGATGTGCAGACTGATATAGTTTTAACCGTTAAATATTTATTACATTTAACACTTGTCTGAACAAAATTGTACAAATGCACATACATATGTTTTGTGCTGTCACTATATACAATTGTGTGCATTTTTATTGTTATAAATGTGAGATATTTAGTTAGGCTTGATCGATCATGACTAGTTTTCTTCACATTTGTATTTTATTATATAATGTAATTTGTGTAATTTGAATGTTGATGTGTGACATTGAAGTGTACATTCAGTTGTGTTGAGTTGTGATTCACTTTCACTACAAATCTTTCTTTAGTAACTTACACTATGTCCAGAAAAAAAGTCCCACTATTATTTTGCCCATAACTTTGCTCCATGCTAAGCTATTGTCAACATGTTTTCATTGCCACACGCCGCAGTAAACTGTCACTAAAATGATAATTAAGGATATGATCACACCTCAAAACATGTTGTTACACTTCGTTGTGAAATACTAGTGTCAGAAAATCAACCAGTGACAGACTGATGAATCACAAGGTAGTGTAGCACCATACTTAAGATGTGTTGAGACTTTGGCTAATACCTTATTACAAACTTATTGGCGAGTTTTAATCGAAATATTTTTAATCAGTCACAACATACGGCAAAGTTATGGGCAAGAAAGTAGATTTGTTCAGGGAGGAGGGGGTGTGTCCTGCTGACTGAAAGACGATATAAATTTGTGATGTGACATCTAGACAGAAGGCAGCAACTGTTGTAACAACGTCACTTTACGATGATAAATGTCGGCGTTAACGACTATCAAACCAACCCAGGGACTAGTTTATCAACAACTTTGACTGACGTCATCAGTGACTCACTGATCGAACGGTGATTGTCATGACGACCTGCTTCTTGGTTGCTGTAGTTGCAGACAGTTGTACACGGTTACATACTGTAAATATCTACAAGTCAGTGGCTCAAAGAATGCTAAATTCTCTGGATAAATATTTACATGGCAGTTCAGTTCACTCATTTCTAGTGGATGGTAGTTTTTGCACACAAATATGTGAAGGTGGTGTGGTGGCGTGATTAAGGATGGGCTACAAATAGATATTTCGTTATCAGTTTAGTATTAATGCGTTGAAAGAATTTTTGTAAATCAGTCAACACTGGGCAAAGTTAGAGACAAAAATATAACGGCACTTGTTAGGAACATGACATGACTAGCGCAACTTAAGGACGTGTAGTAATTAGTGAACTGTATGAAGTGGTTTAACTGACAGTTTACATCCTGATGGTGAAGATCGGTCCAGTAGTTTCGGCGGAGAACAGGCTAACAGATAGAAATTGCGTTGCGTGTTCACGTCGTGGTTCGACCGCAAATAATAGAAGCTGTTACTCATATTGTAAAGTACATGACCATCCTCTGACCATCTGACGTAACGTTCCCTTGGCTCGTTTAGCACGCTTGATTTGTCAAGGGACGTTGCCATGGCAACCAAATAATGTTGGGTGAAATGAGAATGTAATGAAGGCGGACTGATACCACGTGCATTCTTTGCATGTTCGCCAGGTGGTAGCACGGTTATGTTTCGCTACTACCTGCAAGGGGGCGACACTGTGGCGCCGAGCGGGCTATACGCTAGGCTTTGCCACGCATTTCTAGTTTTCACCAGCTTTGCCTGCAGACCTTTAACAGTTTTGATACTGGATATTTAGACACGACGTGACGTCGGATCAGCGTCATTTGTGAATTAGCCATGCACATGCAAACATTAAGTTACGAAGAATATCGCAACGGTCCAAATGTACAAACCAGAACAAAAAATCTCGACCCGACCCGTGGACAACTGTGGTTGGCTGGCTTGTGGAATATGTGGAATATTTGACGTGAATGATGTACAACATTGTAGTCAACCCTTCTGCACGCTGCCAGGTAAACTCAGGACGAGTAGCCTAGGCCTAATTGCTTCATTCTTTCTTTGTGCTGTTTCACATGAATTAATGACGTGAAATTATAGAGAAAATGCCGTATTACTGATCTCATTGCGCCGAATCTGTTAATGATGCTAATTATCAGAGTGTCGAGTTTTGATTGAGTAGATAAAACGATAAACAAAGATACTATGCTGATATAGTCGACATACAATACACGCTTTCAGCAGTTGAGCAGCTAGAATTAGCTCGTCGCCGGCCGCGGTCTGATTGATATCACATGTAATTAATAACAATTAAGTACAGCCACGCACACAAACTGTGTCAGACAGTATGAATGGCTGACTGACTGCACGCTTGTAGTTTGTACATGATATTGTTATGAAGTCGAACAGAACGGCATGAAGGGACGTTCACATCACACTATAACTGAACCATCTCAACTCAATTGTTCAGTAACTTCAGTTCGAATGGTGTGAACACGGCTTAAAGTCTACCATTACAACATACTAAACTGTTCGTCACGTAAAACTACCATGGCCGTCAGCCTAGAATCAAGCGTAGCCAGGAATTGTTGATTGGGGAGGGCGTCCAAAATGTACTTTATGCTTTTTGACACGAGTGGAACAGGTAGGCTAACCCCTGCAATCAGAGGGACGGGATACCCACTGGGCCACAACTTCAGTACTTTCTTATCGGATATGTGAAAATCCTATAGGCCGCTCTGGCAGTCCGCACCTTCCTGGCTATTATAGTCCTACGCCCCTGCCTAGAATAATATAACAGATCTTCTTAGAGGCTAAAAGTTAGCTAGAAATAGTGCACAAGTCAGGAATAAAGTTGCCAATCCCTGACATTGCTCAATTAAATTTAGCTCAAACTTTTTAAACACGCTGCGAAACCGTACGAGACGAGATATCGTAGGCAGCTGACACACGGTGGCGCAGAAAACCAACACAGTCAAACCAGCTATAGCAGTGCATTGTTTGAAATCGTCAGAATTCTGCTACTACACAGCAATTCTGGCTGCCGATAATTAACATCACAATTACGTACAGTAAAATGGCGACACACGACGTGATAATTATGGCGCCAAATTCTGACAACTGCGCGCCGAGCGAGTTAAGGATCTCTCACACCTGATGCGGCGCAGCAACATAACGCACCACATCCGGTGTGAATCGACCTTAAATGTATGGCACGACAACTATCACAGCTTTCATCAACGACAACTCTGCAAGACTTCAACAGACGATACAAACATTTCCTCCAACACTTCAACTGTCACCAGTCAAGCCCAAATTCCAGTTTCCTCGTAAATCTCTCGTAGCAAATGTTACGATGAAGTTACCAGGAAACTGCTACCGTGGTATTTGGGCTTCACTCACGTCTATATTCACTTCGTGTGACTCGAATAGTTGTAAAATTAATTTCTCAGTGAATTATTCTTTTCAACAACAACACGACACCCGATAAACGTCGTATATTTCCAGATATGCCCTGCATGCCGTGACAGTTGAGATGGAGTGCATATAGACACTATTAGATCTACACAGCTAGCATTAACATTCACAGTCGCGACCAACCGTTCAATCGACAAGGCAATCGTATATAGCACACTTCGCCCCCGCCCTATAACCCACGCTCTCTTCTTGGTCGCTTACAAATATACACACATAACGCGCCAGAGGGCCAATTATGTAAAAACATGGCGTCATCAACAAAACCGGAAGTACATAGCATATTTCAACGGCGCCAGAGGAGGACCGACCGAGCCACGGACACAGGCAACACATGCACAGGAAATTTGGTGAAGTTCGAATGTGTGGTTCTCGAGATATGTGAGCGACAGTCATGCACTAGAGACAGACAGACAGACAGACAGGCTTACTCATCACAATACTGCACACCCCTCCCGAGGAAGAAGTAACAACGATTAGTACACTGGCGCCTGGTGGGTGGCCTGTTACGTTTGGTACATCACCAACGTGGGTATAGGGGGGGGGGCTATAGGCGGACATCGGCATTCCGCCAAGTGGACCAAACGTAACAACAGTCCAGTGTAGCGACAGATCACAGTGAATTAAGGCTCAACAATCAATCAAACAATCAGTCAGTGGTCTAACAATGCTCAACAGTCAACACGACACAAGCTGCAGTTCCATACAAAATGCCACAGTTCATCACATCACTGACGTCTCAACCAAACGTCTAACAGCCACACTATCATACAACTATACGTCCTCCATGCACCATATACACTTGCACAATATACATGCATGCATGTCTTTATCGCAGAAACAGTTTCACACGGTGACTTGTGGTCGTTCTCAAATCCGTTGAAAAATTCGTTAAAATTCGACATTCGCACAGCACTACAGCTGCGTCAGGGACCGTTCACATTACTCATCTCATCTCATCTCATCTGAACTGAGCTGCGAATAACAGCTTACATGACATCTCTCAGTACTATCACTATAACGTTCAATCTCATATTAATACGTACATAGCAACTGTCGAAAATCTGAATAGGCTAGATAAAATACAACACGGACGTCGAAACAACGATCGTACTGTTCACGTTGTTCGTCGTAATCATCATTGATTGCACGCGTATAACGCAGCGTGAAATAACATCTGTCAAGGAAGTTACCATCACAGTTACATGTAGATGAACGTTAGCGCTGTAGTTCCTCCGTACATAAATCATTTCGACTGTTTAAACTCAGCGTCAGTATCAACGGACCACTGCCGCAGTCGCAACAACGGCCGGGTGTCTGTCTGTCTGTCTGTCTGTCTGTTCCAGCACTCGACTAATGCTGTTTACAGCTGCGTCCTATATCGTGCGGGACAGGGGGACGAGTCCCCCTCCCCAGTATTTGGGATTAGAAAGCGTTCAGATTTTGTCAAGTTTAAAATTTTCAAGCACCAGATTGCTGCATTACAATGCGGTAACTGTACTGTCTAAACTAGCTGTAATAGCAACGTTAATAAGTCAAAACTTGCTGAGGTCCGGTTACGTTAGACCTATACTACACTGTACTGTACATCATCAAATTTCACAAAATCACCACTTCGGACGGAAAATTCAACATTTTCAGGCGACGCCAGCGACAAAAATGCGCTCATAATTCACGACAACATGCCACTTCAAGTGAAAAATTCATTTGTACCGTCTCAGACCTCTGCCGGTGGTGAGGGGTACCCACTCTCCAATTCAGCCTAACCGCTCCCTTTCCCCTCAACCAAGCCCTTTGGATCGGCCCATGTGTCCACAGAATTCCAGTCAGAACTACATCACTGACCGTGCATGGTGTCAGCGTTCCTCTGTACGCGAGGTCGTCTAATAGATGTTACAATCACACTCACACACAACAAGTATACTCTACGTAACATGACGTAGACACCGTAACGTCTCATGCACAGTCTCCACTGGTGCGATTAGCTGTGGATCCAGCAAGTCCATAACAACAAATCGAATCATCGGAGTTTGTGCGTCACTCACTACAGTGGCGGTGACCGCAAAGAGCCGACCACACATGTAGATCTAGGAGTTATCCACACGTGAAACGTCACAAGAAGCATTTTATGTGATTAGCGCGACACGCATGCCGTCTGTTGAGCCGTCTGTAACGTTGGTTGGCCGTGATCTCGCAGTGCTACGGAAAGTAAGTGGAAATCGGAAGATGACAGCATAGTTCGCTGTCTTGGCTACTTGCAGGCCAAATCCGACCCAGATCCTAGTAACCTGTGATCCGGGGTATGTCCAGTTAGCGGCATGCAACGGCTCGCGTGTCGCGCTACCTCAGCATCTGCTGAGCTTCTTGTTTCCTTTTTACACGTGACTTAGTTTTGCGCGTGTTCTCGAGCGACTAGCGGCCAAGGCAGGTTGATATCAACAACACAGGTGATGACGGCAATGTCGGTGTACAATTAGCGACACGACACACGACACTTGTAGACCTACCAACCACCCACTGCAGACAGCCGTCCTCACAGCCAGACCACGTGACTCAGGCTCAGCCTCATCATAATCACTAGCAGCCGGCTGGCCGGTTGTGACGTCACCGGAAGTGAAGAAGTCGTCCGGGTCAAATCCACTTCCGCTCTGCTCTAAACTTCTTCCGCTTCCGCCGTCGACGTCATCCTCAGAACCGTCGTCTGCACACACACACACACAACAGCTCTCAGAAGTGACCAGTCAATCATTTATTCTGCTAACTATTGCACAGCAGACAGTCCGATCGGTTTCAATGGGCCAAAATCCCCCCCCCAAAAAAAAAACCCACTTCCGGTGGGAGATGTCCACCCCGTGATTCAGACCCGTCGTCGACAGAGACTTGACCAGCTGTCGTTGACTTCGTCTAATCAACTCTGTCAAGTCAGACTTGCGAAATCTATCACATTTTCCAACCAAATAAATGTAATTTTCATTTAAATAAAATCTAACGTCGTCTGCAACTGTCAAGCAGACCACTCGACGTAACCAGACTGCTGATCGTCGGTCGGGCCTTGTGAATTGAGTCGACAGTATGCAGCAATATGGAACTTTGTTGACAGTGTTGCCGTGTGGATTGATCCTTAATAGTTAGATGCTTAGAGCAACAACAGCAACAACAACAACAACAAGGTAAACGTAGATACCAGCCATCGCCCCCAGTGCTGCTGATAAACCCTACCAGAACACTGTGGTTGTTTGACATCTAAACTAGCACCGCCACCTGGCGAACTTCTTCTAAATATAACGTTGGTCCCATGGTATGAAATCATGACATCATCCACAAAACCGGAAATACTTAACGTATCCCAACGCCTTCAGAGGCGGACCGAGCCACGGCCACAGCAAACATGCATAAAAATTGTTGAAGTTCGGTCTTGTGGTTTTGGAATTATGCGAGCGGACAGACAGACAAACTCATCGCAATATTTCAGCGAGGGATGCTAAGTAACAAAGCTGATATATACCGTCAGTGTGAAGGAACCAGAGTGGATGTCGACTGTTTGCGTTGTGAAGTTGCATGCTCATCTGACGTAGGCGCATTGTCGTTCTATCAATCACCAAACTGGACATCTCATGAACGTTTAGTTGGACCTCAGGATTGACGCTCTGATTGGCTGAGCCGACACCCACCACTGGTGCCGTGTATCTACCACACACACACACACACACACACACACGGTCGCCAGTGTTACGTCACAGTACTTAACCGCTGTATATAGTGAGGTTTAAGAAGGCGATAGCAGTGTTAGGCCTACCTGCAACCCGGCAGAAATGACAGTTCCACCTTTACCGCAGCCAACTAACGCTGCTACTCAATTCAGTGACCTCGACAGGCTGCAAGTTCCAGTCGGCATATCAGAAGGGCCAGTCTACAGAGACGGCGTGGCTCAAGGTGATAAATGACGTACAGAGGGCAGCTGGTCAAGCGCTTCTGTACAGCGCTCCTGGCACTCGACATATCAGCTGCATTCGACGCCATCCACCACGACACACTGCTTGATCGTGCTCGCACTGTGTTCGGTATTGATGAAGTCGCACTGGACTGGATCTGGTCCTTTGTCTCTGGACGTACTCAGCAGATCGTCGTCAGATCGGAGAAGTCAGCTGTGTTCGCCAGCTCATCCGGCGTATCGCAGGGCTCGCGGTCTTAGGACCGATGCTCTTCGGCATGTACGTGACGTCATCGCACAAAACATCGTGTATGCTACCATTAATACGCATATACGATATGCAGTTGTATGTTTCACTACGGCCACAAGACTGTGTCATGATTCCAAGTTTGGAACAGTGTGCCACTGACGTCTCACGGTGGTTCACCGAGAATGCTTTACTGCTAAATCCCACAAAGACAGAGGCAGTGATCTTTGGGACAAGTCGGAGGCTAGGACAAGTTTCTAGTTCACCAGGCGTCATGGCTGCAGGAGCTCATGTCAAGTTCTCTGATGCCATTAAGCTCCTAGGAGTGACACTCGACTCAGCACTGACGCTTGATAAACACATCACAAATATTACTCGTTGCTGTTATTATCATATACGTACGAGCGCTACGCCATATTCGCGCCCATTACTAACACTCGACACGGCTAAACCATAGCCGCATCCATTGTAGGCAATAGACTTGACTACTGTAATAGTGTGCTGTACGGCATGACGCAGGCAATCAT
>Ga0209782_1001833_pt1 | contig 11461 bp, 7 predicted proteins | sample WorMetmaBAHAMAS1_FD_187390 | JGI IMG/M metagenome (GOLD analysis project Ga0209782, IMG submission 187390) | Marine gutless worms symbiont microbial communities from Max Planck institute for Marine Microbiology, Germany - Inanidrilus... | ecosystem: Host-associated > Annelida > Digestive system >...
GTCGGTAGCGGTACTGTCGCGCGCCGCCTGCGCATCGATGTCCACGACAACGACAACGACAACGCGTGACAGAGGGGACCTATATGGCCCCATGGAATGGGCTCAATAATCACAAAATGAAGTAATCAGTTATTGGTAGAGAGACAGTATTTTTAACACCATTGCAAAGTAACTTAGTATGTTCTTAACTACTGAACCAGCTGTTGACGCGGCCAATCCAGGCTACATAAAATTACTGAATTGGTCTGGTCCAGTTTTGTGGATTGTTCCAACTCTAATTTTAGGACTATGCTAAAAACTGAACACACTGTCATTGTGCCATATGGCTATCAGAAGTGGCCGAAACGGCAACAAAGCCGCTGCCAGTGCCACTTCAGAAGCACTTGCTAGGTGGCTTCACCATCGATGTGTGCCCCGCTGAACTGCCACTGGGGAGAATATCGTTTTTCCACACAGTTTCTCAAACAAATGAGTACACTCTGTTTTTTCCATAAACCGCAAAGCACACCTGGCGAAGCGTCGTCGCAGAGGTGTAGATCAATGCGACCGGTGTAAACGTGGAATGACGTTTCTCGGACGTCGAAACGTGAAAAGAGCTCGGCCTTCCGCTGCTGACTGGGACTGCCGATCTTCGTCGCCTGCGACGCTGTACTTCCCTGGGCGGCTAATTGAGACGCGGAGAGACTCGACGACGGTGGGTACGGACGGCACGGTGACGGCGTTTCCAACTGTTTCTGTCAATTAATCAATCGATCGATTATTATTATTATTATTATTATTATTATTAAGTACATTTATATAGCGCAAAATCGCGTAATGCAGCTAATGCGCTAAATCGACAGTCAGACTGCAAACAATAATGTCTTCAGTTTGTGTCTGAATGTTTCGACTGAAATGTCTGGGGCTCCCTGTACTGCAGAGGAAAGCGTAATGCAATGGGTCTCGTGTCTGTCTGTCCGTCTGTCCCATCGGTGTATACTTGAAACTACCTCACCAAGTGGTAGCATTTGACACAGCCTGCGCACGTTTCAGCCCCTCTGTACAAGGGCCGACACACTTGCTACGTCTAAAAATAAAAGGACAATTTGGATGTAATGCAATAAAAAAGAATTATCATAACATTGACAACAACAACAACCACAACAACCATCTTATGGCACTATATCCGGGACTATCCAGTTAGAGAAACTTTCACCCACTCACACAGGGCAGTGCTTACACAGTTGTAAGATCGACCAGAGAATCCTAGAAGACAGCAAAATTTCAGGGGGCAGGGGGCGTCCGAACCCCAAAACCCTTGAACCGAGTGACAAAAATTTGGCGTGATTACATCGGCGATGACTCCCCACATGCCAAAACTCAAAACGAACTTCCCACTGGAGACGTGGCCGCATATGCGTGAAATATCACCCTCGCCTGATTTTTAGTTTTCATATCGAATTGTATCTTTTTCTGTGACCCCAAATTTTGCTTGCGTCCCAAGACTAAACCGTAGAACCGATTTTTACACGGTTTGCTTTATATGACGTCAATTCCGGTTTATTGCATTCCTAGAGGAATAGCAATTCAGAAACTTTCCATTTTCCCCTATTTTACCCACAAAAACAGCCAAAAAAGGGGTGTAAATAGGCGTTTTCTGGATGATGCATTAAACTGGTTAGACTGAACGGTGATGAAATCACTCGTGAGACAGACAGACAGACAGACGGATCAATCGAGTAAGTCATATGAGACATATCAGTAGAGTAAGTCAATAGACAGATCAATACCTGCAGTTTCTCGGCGGCGAGTCGTTTGTTCTGCTCGCGAGAGCGCGTGACGATGTCTCGCAGCGAACTGACGAAGACAATGGCGGCTTTGAGCTGAGAGCTCGTGAGAACCCACAGCAGGTCGTCAAGGTTCACTTGGACACGCGTCGAAACGATCGAACAGTCTGGACAGCAGTACTCACGTTGTTATAATCAACAGCAGCAACATCTGTAATAATAACAGAAGATATCAATTGCGCCTGCGATTTCGTCATACTTTGACAGACATATGGCGCGTTAAAAACTGCGTAATAATAATAATAATAATCATCCAGATGCAGCACCGTAACATTAAACTACTAGACCGCAACAGCGCTACTTGTTACTTACTAGTCGTACCAACGATACTAAATATTCTTTGGTCATACGTGATATTTGTGTATTTGGTTTGTGAAAGTTTTCTTTTCACGACTTGTTGACGCAACAGTACGCAAAAAATTTCGCTCCAAAATTATCACAAATCTAGAGATATGGTCTAGGCTTTGCAAAAACACAGAGCGACCCAGTGCGACCCGGCGGATCAACGAGTGCCGGATCTGCGACGGTCCAGATGATGACGAAACAATATGGGCGCTTATTGCAGTGTCATTTACCGCCGCTTTAACACCACATAATTGCAGTCCAAATCTAGCATTAAATATTGTGCACCTATTGGCCCATACTGCGGTATGCTTACTGTGCACATTCTAGACCCACAATTTCCGGGGTTACAGAAGTTCTTGCCAAATTTCTGCATGCTGTAGACGAATCATCGCTGCTGTAAATGCACACACTGACACAGCACTATTCCAATGAAGTGTCCTTATCGTTTAAGTATAAATTAATCAGAGACATTTGCATAACATTTTAATGTCTGATTCCCTTTCAGCTAACAGGGTTCCCACTCTTTTGGAAGAGAAAATCTAGGAGTTTTCCAGTCCAATTTTAGAATTTTCCAGGTGCTTTCGGTCATAATTCACAGCTGAAATATATAAGACGTTTGTCATTGACGTTCACCATTCATTCCTTTGTAACGTGAATTAACTTGTGCGCGATACAGCCGTTACAGTGTCAAAATTAGCGTAAATCGACTTATCATACCAAAAATCCAGGTCTAACATAAAATTCCAGGAGTTTTCCCGGTTTTCCAGGTAAGGTAAGGTAAGGAAGCGTATAGCAGTTTGCGCTACAAGCACCACACCGCTACGGGAACTCACGTGCCATATTGGATCACACAGTATTACCTGCCACCCGGCAGAGGTGACATTCCCGCCGTTACCCCAGCCAATTAAGGCTGGTATTCGATTAAGTGACCCCAGAGGGATGCAAGGCTGAGTTGACCTAGTTGGCTTGGTCACATACCGAGGTGGTATACCCGCCCAAAGACGGTCACCCATCCCAGCACTAACCGGGCTCAACGTTCAGCAACTTCGTTCGTGCGACGAACGACGCTACCACAGCGCTAAACCGCCAACCGTAGTAGGTAGGTGGGAACCCTGCTAATCAAAAATTTCAAGGCAATGAAAAGAAGCCAAGTTTTATACCAAGTCAGAAAATACTACCTGAAATGCGTTTCTTGATAGTCACTCGGATCTTGGACTGATTTGCAATAAGACGCAGCGGAGTCGTTGCCAACAACGGATCACCGGTATTCAGCGCATTTGCCTCTATCCTCAGCGTTTGCCATTCCGCCTCCTTAAAGATCATGACCTCGCCGCGAAGGTCGTCTTTTAGTCGCGTCATCTTCAGCGAGCCGGCTTGCCAGACCGGAGTTCGACTCTGGATCAGAATACGGGAAAGTTGGATCGACGCGGTAAAGTCCTTTGCGCGGAAGTTGATGACAACCGAATTGATGGAAACGCACATGCCGTCGATGATCTGCTCCGCGAAGCCGTATTTGCCTCCAGTACTGTTTTCACACGTAATAAAATAATCCTCCGTGAAATGATCGTCATATTCCAGAACTGTGTTTCTACATATTCTTATGTGAGTATAACTAATTTATACATCAACCTACAGACCTCTATCGGCCCAACAGACATCGGAAATTACTTACTTCCTTACAAAGTGACGTCACTTGCTGCAACTTTATGGTTGCGAGTGGCATAGTTTGTGTGCAAAAAGAATGATAAATTAGGGTTTAGGGTTAAGGATCGTGGGTTGGTTGTCAGTAGAATTAGGGTGAGCTGTCAGGTAGTATGGGGTCAATACAGGCCAATGCATTAGTCACACCATTATTATGGTAACCACGTCCACAGAGGTAAAGTAACAGTTTGGGTTTTCTCAATCTGTCTGTCCATACCACAGAGTTAAATATATATTCTATCTAGAGTCAATACGTCCAATTAGAACAGCAGAAAATTTTGAGGCCGTCGAATGGGTGACTGGCTTCTCCAACAAACATGGCTGCATTGTGGGATTATAGACACAGCCGCCGGTCGAGTGACGTCATTTTACGTCATTTTTTACGTCATATTGTTGAAGTAAGTAAGTAAGCCGTCATCTTGCTGTCAGTTTACTATGTTATTTGCTATTTAGTGTATATCTATTCTATGTTGTGGCCATGTTTGCCGGTGCGTACGATGGCTTCGGCTTGGCTGGCCAGCACGCGTGCCGTGCTCCATACCATGCAGTTTTGATAATGATAATTAATCAGCAGTGTCCCAAAGCAGCCAGCATACATTTCAACCCTTCTCTCTGAGAAATGATGCACATATTTGGGCCCATTCCATGGGGCCATAGTGGTCCCCTCTGTCACGCGTTGTCGTCGTCGTCATCATGGACATTGATGCGCAGGCTGCGTGCGACAGTGGCAGCAGTAGCGACACCTGGTGAATGACAATGTAAAACGGCTCGCAGTAGCGAATGGCCCCAACATTTTTCAAATGCTTCTTGTTTTGGTAATTTATATTCCCGCCAAAGCTTACTAAACTATTACTTTCATTTGACGGCCATTTCCAGGTGAATTTAGACGAGCCAGCGTTCTCACTGAGTCTTCCGCCTCCATGTTACCAAACAGAACCTATGAACATTAGTAGACCAAGCTTTTTTAGGGTTCAGATGTCCTTCCTGTCATTATTACTTTGCTCTTAGGACATATGCAAAAGTAAATTGTGACAAGTATGTCTGTTTGTATGTCTACTCACATATCTCTAAAACCATATGGCCGAGCTTCACCAATTTTTTTGCGCATGTTACCTGTAGGCGCGGCTCGGTCCTCATCAGATGGTACTGCGATATGTTATGTATTATTGGTTTTGAAAACGATATCACGTTTTAACACAGTAAGCTCTATGGTGCGTCATGCATATTCATAACTGGCGAGAGCATAACAGCCAAAAATATTGCACTGATTCAACAAAATTTTGATCAACGATAAAGATCGGGGGGGGGGGAAGTCTGCTATATACGATTTCCTTGTTGTCAAGGAGCTAAAATGATCACAAAGCACTGACCGCAACCACTGTCCTGGCTTCATCCATTCTTCACACACCATCGAACTGAAGAGGCATTAATCCCTTTATACCAGTTCTCTGACAACATTAGTACCAGCTTCCAATGTTCGTGAATCGCTGTCAACAAAATGAAGAAGTGTGGAGCGCACCTGAAGCTAGATACGGGAGTGGTCGACGTCGGAGTCCGCGGAGTTTCACACGTGACCATTTCAACAACTATCTCATCCAGATACTGAACAAGTACAACAGTAAAGCTAGACTCCATACGAGAGGCAAATCTTGTGCATCAAATTGCTAACCCACAATCCCACATGTACAGTGAGCTGAGTTTGACCATCCGTATATGGCTCTGTATATGTTTGTGTGTCTGTGTGGCTACCTGTGTGTGTGTGTGTGTGTGTGTGTGGTCAGCGACCAATAACAACGTGTTGACGGCACTTTATACAGACAACTCAAAACGAAAAGGAGAGAAAACATTCACTCACAGACTCAATATCTTTGTATATTTACATTTATATATCGAGTACCTATTAGGCTGGGGTAAAGGCGGGAATGTCACCTCTGCCGGGTGGCAGATAACACTGTGTGATCCCATATAGCACGCGAGTTCCCGTAGTGTTGCGGTGCTTGTAGCACAAACTGCTATATGCTTCTTTACTTTACATTACTTTATGAAACGTGGATGTTATAGTGTCATTAATAAGTCTCCTGCATTACCGCGAGATGTAATATATACATCTCGCGCTTATGCTAAGATGTCAGTGTCCGTCTGTCTGTCCGTCTGTCTGTGACCGAAGTGCATTGGCGCATTATGGCTAATTTAGGTTTCAAATTCCGATCCAAATTTACCGTCGCGATGCATGCGGGCGCAAGGGAAGGGATCATCGCCGGGAAGAGTGGAGGGATTATCTAGCGCTATGCTAGCCACTGCTAGGCCCTCTTGTAATTAATATATGACAGCTTGTTCCTCTGCTGCACACAGTTTGTACTATACAATCTACATTGTGTGTTGCAACACTTCCAGGCGGCACATCTACGTACATACATATATACAATTTTATATAGTGCCAAAATCATTAAAATGAAGCTCGGGCGCTGAGAACACATGTGCCAACTCTTTTGAACTCTTTTGAAACGGCTTCACTGGCTAGCAGCGCTAGGTTAAATTTGGTTCAAACTGTGCACTTTGATGTACAACATAGAACATGGCATCGCCCCATAGTAACTCATACAACTCCGCAAGCGTTGTGACGACAGGTGAAAACCATTACAAGTATTGCAAATACACAGCAATAATCAAATAAGCATAATCAAATGCAATATAAACTCTGGGTATTTATATGCTGTCTGTAATGACAGTACGTAAATCCTATTCAATACTCCACCAGTGCAAAAGCAACAGTGTTATTTGAAGCATGTCACTCACCAAACAAATTGGCTGACTACTTAGTTTTGTCCACTGAATCTAAAACGAAACAAAACAGCAAAAACAACATTACAACAGCGGTGTGAACAGGATAATTATTTTCAATGGGTCCAGACTTGCGCAGACTGTTGCCGATTCAATTCACATCGAGTCGGGTCGTGTCGGGCAGTGTGGACGGGCTATAAAGCTGATTGCATGCCCGATCTCCTGTGTTTGCACTCTGCAGTGTCTCTGGCTGTCAGCCCAGCTGCAGCTGCAGCTAATATCCATCACCGTGTCTCACCACAGCCAGCCAGCATCTCTTTATGCACTCACTCAACATTACTGGACATTCCGTGTCTCACTTGTGGCTTTCAAACAGAGATTAAATTACAGTCCTCTGTAATAAACACCAAACTGCTTGATTTATGACTGGGTATAAATTATCTTACTTACTTGACTTATGGCCCCGGCGACGAAAATGTTTTCCTTGCGCTCCGGCAGCCCAAATTGTGAACAGTATTTCTCCAAAGTTTTAACACTGTTCAGTGGGTTCTAATGGTCTCCTGGTACACTCATACTCGTGCAGGCAGCCAACCAGTGCCCTCCTGCACTGTTGGACGTGTTATCATGATGGCGTCGCGAACACCAAATGCAGCATGCGAACATTTTTTATGTGTTTGCCTGTCTACTTTAAGACTGTCAGCATGCAACTGAAGTAAATCCTCTTTGCTATACATCTACCAACACTAGTTAGTTAAAAACAATATAAAAACATTCTGGCGACGTAATTTAAAAACACGACATAAAATAAACATGGCTGCCATTGCAGGCCACCTAATCACCTCCCACAAGTAATGGTTGTACCTTAATCGTCAGTCGATTGCAAGAAGCCTTCGTCAGTCGTATCCATGTTGGAAGATCAAGGAGGTCGGTTAGCACCAGTTCATCAAGTTCCAAATCAGCCAAGTCCCCTTCACCTTTCAAAGTGCTCAGGCTAATCTTGTCTGCCGACAAATTCTTGGTAAATCTGAAAAAAAATAAGTCAATAGCTGACAATCCTGACATTATACAACAGTGTAATCTCTTAAATGGGGGAAATCGGTTTCAGTATACCGACCCATGACTAATAAGCATAGTCACATTATGCATGTTTTTTTTGTACTGTACTCTATTATTAGTATTTTCTGTTTTAGTATACATGTTATATTTAGCTATTCATCCTTTTAAAGGCTGCAAGAGTGTTCAGTAAAATTAGTCAGTCAAGGAAGGGATGCAAGGAAATAGCATTCATGCACCTCTCATTATTGGCAAATATCATTCCTGTAGCTTCAAGTTCGTAAAATGCACAGAGACAGTAGGTGGAACACAGCAGGAATGGTTGCATGCTACCAAATGGCAAAATCTGTGCAAAATAATTTGCACTTGTGACAATTTTGTGCGAGTGGTGTTATCGTGAAATAAAACACAAGTACGGATTAAGGAAAAGAACTGCAAATATGACACTGATTAATTATTCGAATCAACATTCAATGGGCCCAGCCATCAAAACTCCGGACCAATGCTGAATTTTGGAAGCCCACAAATACCGACTAAAATATCCGAAATATAGTTTCTTCACCTCAGATTTTCCACTTTAACCACGGGGGAAATTGATTAAAGATATTGCAAAAGTGACAAACAAACTTATCCGCGGTTAGCCAAGCAGATGTACAACCAAGACTGTCGTCTACATTTCTTCTCTCTCCGAGTACTGAATCGCTGGAGTGAGTGAGTAGTTTCGTAACGGCACATCAGCACATTATAGGCTATTCAGTGCCATGAATCGCTGGAACAGCCTGACACAGGAACTTGTTGACTCCGAGTCCGTAAACAGTTTTAAGTCTGGTTTGGAGAAGCTGAGAAAGCGAAAGATGGGCTTCTTTATGGACTGACATCTGACAAGCCCCAAGGCTGCACGAAGATTGTGGCTGTATGAAACTTTACTGAACACAGAAGACGAACAGTCTTATGCAGCTGCATAAGGTAAACGACCCGAGTTAGTACCTTACATTCACAGTCAGTGTGGTGATGTTCTGTTAATGTTATGGTTAAGGTTATAATGTACTTACCATTATTTTACGTAATGTACTTCGTATTCTGCTTATATTTCTCAGATAGAGAGGCATTTTTTGGCCTGCTTCTGTTTCCTTCATGTGATGTTACTGTTAGGAACCTGTAAAACTAGACTTGCCCATGCGACACGGTAAATTATGATTGTCTTACAATAACCTAATCAACTCTTTGGGCCGGGCAGGTTTTTAGACCACGTCAAACGAAAGTCGGCAAAAAGTGGACCATTACACCATGCAGTATGACAACACCAGGCAGGTATAACATAGCATATCATACTTTGACAGGTGCTTGAGAATTTGATTTTTTATCAAACCAGCCATAATGCTCCTCACAGAGGGGCGGAATATGGCACAAAATCATCAAACATCGCAATGTTTACTTTCCCTTCAGGCCATCTTAAAGACCATAGATAAATGTGCATAGACAACTTATTTAAAATTACGTAACCTTGAACTTGAAATCGTGATTTGTGAATTTGCTCATCTGGGACGATTATCATTAAATACTAAATAGTGATGACGATCTTGATGCTGGATCCGAACTGAGGTATATCATGAAGAAGTTCACAGTTCTTAGTTTAAAGTTCTTTTACGATTTCGTGTCAAATATGATTGTATGAATGTGATTTGCTCATTTGCTTCATTGACAATGACAGAGTGAGAGCGTTCATTCATGGCAGTTCGTACTTTCTTCATTTGTTGTTCGGTTACTACCAAAATATCTGTTGAGGTGCCAAAATCACCGCCCTTTGCGAAAGATATGTATCGTGTAAAATACAACCAGTGATTGCGCAGTTTTCCTCGCAGCTATAATCTATAAATAGCTCGGACCGCCTTCCCCGTGAGCGTATTTAGTGATGACGTCATTCATTTTGTGTACTAGCGCATCACTATATTATTAGCAAAATCACGTTGTTTTATAATCGATTTCGATAACTGTGACGTTCTGACGTCGTATCTCGCTCATATTCATCCGTTGAACAAAAAACTGACGAGCGTGCAGGTCAGAAAGCGAGAAAATTGGGCCGAGAATGCCGGATGACGTCATCGGGGTCAGGGGTCGGCGTTGCCCGTGCGAGCATCGGTGGTGTCCCCGCGCGGCGCGTTGGCCGACAAATAACATGAACGGGTGAGTGTTTTTGGCTCTGAATATATTTCGCCCCTCCGAGGCTACGCCGACTCGATAAAATGTTGGAGGCTGGCGGCGCCGGGAAATGCCGGCCGTCGGACGGCGTTTCACCGTCCGATCGGGCCGCGGTCGCCGCTCCCGCACCGTACCGGGGCCCCCGACACGGGTAACGGTGCGTCGGCCGCGGATGGGTCGGTCGGCGCCCGAGCGGGCGTCTGTTGAGCAAATGAGCCTCGATCGCGGCCTGGAAAAACCACTATCGTTGACTGGATTTTGGCCTAAAATTGGCCCCTTTTGTTTTACGTACATAGATACTTCGGCAGGTGTCAGTTTCACTATTAACACTCTCCTGAAATAGGATTGGCTTGTTGCGTCACTAACGTAAGCCTATTGGATTGCTGTGGCTGGGACTTGCATTCATGTAGTTATTTGATGGTGAAGAACAATGCTTTAATTCATTTGAGTTGCTTTGGTTTTGGCTGATGCTGTCAACGGAATATGATGATGCCTGTAATATGTCTGTTTCAGTGTATAAATATTGACTAATTTAAGGGGCAATGCCAGGAATGTTATAGAGGAGCCTGGAATTATTGGGGTGAGGTTTGAGGAAGGTGTCATCTAAGCCCTTTACAGTATGAGGTGCCTTAGGCATTTCCTCCTAATAATTGTGAAATTTGACATTCAAATCTGGGTTTTAGTATTTTTTTGCCATTTATCAAGAGTTAGGTACAAGATGATTGTGTGTATTTTGGGGTGGTGGTAAAGGTGGGCTATCCCAAAATATTTTGTAACTTTTGCAAAACTTCCAAGTGTGGCCCTGGTAAATTTGGGTTTACTGTATAAGGTACGTCTTTTTCACTTTTTGTGATTACAGTGAAGATCCATGAAGAAAAGTGCAGTTGCTTATTTCCAAGCAAACTAGGAATGAGTAGGTGTGGGGTCCTGAAAAGTCGAGTTTCCCAGTTGCGTTATGAAATAGCAGACTGATAAGATGTGCATAGTCTAATGCAAGTTTCTGTACTTTGTTTCATATTTTGATAAATTACATGTGTGCTGAATAAAGGTTCGAGATTTTGCTGTTGGTGAATGCAGTGTAATATGTCTATACGAAAATACTTGTTAATATACAAATTTATCGATTGTTATTTCATTTGTAGAGGCATATAATGATCGATGATCATGGCATATTTTATCTTGCTGTGCACTTGAAATGGCCTCTGAACATTCACTGTCGGATTACATAAAGTAAGTAACAGTTCAAAATTACAACTGGATGAGTAACTGAGTAAGTGATAGTATTCAATCGTGCTGTCCTTGTGTGTGTATGTCCTCTGTCTTGGGAAGTGGTGGGGCAGCAGGGACAATGTCCCTTCAGTTTTTAGCGCGAGATGTAATATATACATCTCGATCTCACACTTATGCTACGATGTCAGTGTCCATCTGTCTGTGATGTTTGTGCATTGTGGTCACAGGGTGCAATGGATCCTGGATATCTTTGCATGCTTGGATAGATGGATGTCTTGGCTACTTACTGACAATGCCTCACCCGGATTGTTGGATGGGATGATGCC
>Ga0209782_1001834_pt1 | contig 11461 bp, 8 predicted proteins | sample WorMetmaBAHAMAS1_FD_187390 | JGI IMG/M metagenome (GOLD analysis project Ga0209782, IMG submission 187390) | Marine gutless worms symbiont microbial communities from Max Planck institute for Marine Microbiology, Germany - Inanidrilus... | ecosystem: Host-associated > Annelida > Digestive system >...
GAAAGACTAATCCAAAAAGTGAAGTCACCCAATGTACCGGTACACAAAATATACAACATCACCATATGACGTAGCATACAGGGTGACTACAAAATACCAACACAACAGCGCAGCGCAGTATCAAATAAAAAAAAGTCGTTAAAATGATACGGTTGGCAGCTGAGGCAACATGCTTGCCAGTAGAACGACAGCAGGTTGTATGTCGTAAGCACATCTCAATCGTCATCCTTCATCAGCAGCTGAACATCAGACCTGCACACAGACGAGCAACGTCTCCTCTCCCCTTAGCAAGTTACACTGTGGCATAAAGAACAGTAACAATAGCCAGTGTGAGTCAAAAAAGAGTGCCACAACACTCTCGTTTCGAGTTTGCCAAATGTTAACAAATTTTCAAAATTCTCACACCATTTATTGTACTCTGGAGAAAATCCATAATTAGCATGTCAGTAAATATACTGTTGCATTACCCTGTAAACTACATGGCAGCATTTTTTACTTACTGCGGCCAACAGCGTGCTTTTAGTGCGACTTTTAACTTCTAATACTAGTACTTCCATTTAACGAACATTGTTGTAAGTGAACCTTGAACAGCCAGTTCTCGTTAGGTCTTTTTCCTCCTCCTATAAACCTCTCGTGAATAGCACTGTTAAAACACTGAAGAAAACACGAGGCACTAAACCTAACCGAGCGGCATAGTCTTCTGACAAAGGGGCATTGGCACTACATATTTAATGCTTGCTTGCTTGCTTGCTGTCTCCACTACCATTCGTGTCACCTTTAAGCAATATCTAATCCCATATACTGTTTTACAATCGTGTCAATTAGATACATTATGCACACCGAAATAGTGTACTTTTTATCAACATTTTGAACTCTGAGCTGAGGTCATTGTCACCAAGATTTACTTCCCGTTTCTGATGTAACTTGTCACAGATATGGCATAGCCAGTAGCTCATTTTCTGCCAATTCACGTCGTTGCTCTTGCAAATAAATAATGCCTCTCTTATGAGTATGCTAATGTTACCAGACTCTCAGACAATCAACTCGACACTGTCCCAGTCTGTTACATGACAGACCATAGCAAAGACACGGAGAGTATCGACGAAGCACTAGAGCTCTAAAGACAACGATGGCAAGCAACTGCAAAAAATCTGTATCACAGATCATGTTTCAGTGTAAATCTAACTTACTGATGCAAACAGTAAAAACTGATACAATGTTCAGTTTTTGTTTAACTGATTTTCCATTCGAGTGTTACTCTAGGATGAGTCGGGTTCCCAGCAGAGGACCAACGGTCATAATCAAGGGAAGGTTTTTAACAAGCCAGACGCTAAGTTCCTCTCACTCAACCAACAGTGTTCTTGCAGTCCTTTAGATTTTATGACACTATAATCTTACTGGTTTCATAATAATAATAATAATAATAATAACAGTATCAAGGCACGGAACAGAACCTGAACCACAGACCCAAACAAGGAAAAATCATCCACTGGACTTCATTTTCCACACTGGCAGTAGCCAAGCCATGGTTAGGATGATCAGTGGCATCGTGACCTTGTGTGTGTGTCTGTGTGTCCACACTCTAAAAAGGAAAATGGTTTGAGCTATCAGCACCACACCTGGTAACACATCAGTGAATGCACTGACCCTGAGGTAAAAGGTCAAGTTCATCAAATGCGCTGCCAGTGCAAATAGAAAAGGGATGCCAGATTTACACTGAATGTCTGATGTCAGATATGTTTGGCAGAGAGACAGTGTTAAAATGAAATAGCTACAGCGGAGAGTTGACGGCAACCTGGTCCAAGAAGCAGCATGTCGATATTTGCGGTCGATGGCAGTTCGTCTGTTGGTGACGCCGTCATCATCATCCATCATCTGCTCCAGCAGCGACTGGTCGTTGCAGTTCATCGGCGCAATGGAGATGTCGCGCACCGCTCGGAACTGACCGCAGTTGTTCAAGTGCTCGTTTTCCAGCCGGAAAAAGTTCCAGACAAAGCGTCTAAACGATAAAACAACCAAAATCATTTACACTAATGATAAAAACTATGACATCACATGGTCAAAGCAATCGATTACCAATTTCAACTTTAGCAATCAATCAATCAATCAATCAATCAATCTTTCAAGCCACAGCTATGCAAAGTTATGCCCAGTTAGGTTCGACATCCCTACGGCAACATTTTGGATTAGTGAAGAACAGCAATATCAGGCAGAAGTGGTTACCTGAAAACTTCGAGTGAAGCGACAAACGTCTTTAGAACTTCAGAGTTTATGATCTCCTCCTCACCGACAGTCACCGTCAGCGTCCACATGAACCGCAGCAGCAGGTCTTCAGCGATGGCAAAGTAGTAGTACGCCTGACGTGACACGGACACAAACACTCTTTGACTGCACTCCAAATGTTGCATTATAATTACGTTAATGTATATTCATGGAACTAGACACCCTTCAATCCAGGTCATACCAGCAAGTTGAGCATTGTTTCAGCTGACCGTGAATTTTCGACAAGCTGTTATCTATCTAGTTTCTAATTCAGGTCTGCTTTTCAGCCACGACTGGCCATAAACTGGTTTTCCAAACTTAACTTTCACTTTTAATCGATCAACTGTAGTTTTTTTATCTGTGGCTGTAAACTTCATCCTATGACCTGAAGTCCCTTAACCTTCAGTTCACACTTGATCTATATAGAGTCAAGAGTCACCACGCCAAATATCCAGATGTGTAACAGAAGATGTGCTGTGTGAAAGTTAACAATATCACCTAAAACAAGGTGTAAATAAAGAACTCAGCAAATACAGAAAGTATCTGACAAATGACCTGGACCTTCTAACCTATTCTAGACAGGATCTTTGTAAGCCAACATGCCAAACACCTAGGTCAAAAATCACTATGTTCAAAAGTTATCATCAGCTAGTCACGTACACAATGGATTGAATGCACCACCTGAAATACAAAGTGGTCACCAGTAACTAGAATACCAAGTGGTATATGGTCGCGCCTCTATTTGGTCAATAAAATTTGTGCCTCCCGAAAATGTGGGCCAAAGTTCACCAAAATTTTTAGGGGATGCTACTCCACAAACCCCTAAGCAACCCAAATTTCGTCAAAATCGGTTAAAAAATGCCTGAGATATCCACAATCAAAAATTTGTGCTCCCCGAAAAAAATGGGCCTCGGACATGTTTTTTTTGTCACGGACAGAAACGTGACTACTTGAGTCGCGCCTCACTAGCGGCGAGAGGCGCGATTAAAAACACAAATAGAATAGGAACAGATCTTGATACTAATCTACATTTCGTCAACTGTAGATCGACTTGGAGCCGGTCTTCTTTTGTAGATCAGCACTGATCCAACAGTACCAATAATTAGTGTCACCTCTGACTCAGGCCCGTCACTGTCGATGCAGGTGGTTGCTCTGAATGCTGAATTTGATCAGTACCTCAATACACCGGTGCTACCGCCATCAGTCACACTACTGCAGGATTATATTACCAACTAATGACCACCACCTGCCGCAGGAAACACTGAATGTTTCATCTCCATTCATCACTCGGCTGGTCCCGGCAATATAAAATTATCGAATCGGTCTGGTTCATTTTTTGTGGATCGTTCTAACTCTACACATCAGCATAGACAGTAAATGTGACGAGCATAACAGATGTCAACCTTGCGCGAGTAGACGATTTCCTCGCGCAGATATCGGTTATCGCCGGCGTTCTTGTCAAACAGTCCCCAGTCCATACGCACGTCCCAGATGAACGTGTAGCAGGTGCTGGCGAACGCCGACACGACCCAGATGTAGAGAAACGCACTGCTTGCGCTACTCACGGCATCGCCCGTGTGCACTGCAGCCACCAGACCAACTTCCATCATCAGCAGCAAGTTGCATGATTGTCCTTATCATATACATTTAGCCGCAAGTAATCAAATAAAAAGTGACAGCAAAACTAGAAATGCTGCCATCGATGCAAGTCATCAGTCTACTGACTCTGTTAGCATACTACGCCCACTCGCGCTGTACTGCGGCCACGTCTACCGCCAATCAGTGCACTTCCCAGGGTCAGAGGCGGCCGTGGCCCGGCCAACCATCAATACTCAGCATGTCACAGTATATACTCATACAGCACACACAGTGACCTTGACCTCTGACCTTGAGCTATGAGACATGGCCCATATACGTTCAAAAACTCAAGATCAAAGGTCCAGGATTCATACTAAAATCTCAGCATGAAAACTCAAAACTTTTTCAGGACTTTTGAGGACCTGATATACCAATCAGTACCTATTTTTACACTTTTTCGGGCCTCGACCTACGAATTTCATACAAAAACAAGACATGTGAAACTACATGCAATAGCCTTATTGTCAATGCTGACGTATGCAAATGTAACAGTACTACTACTTCAGCATACTCACAACAGACATACTAGCATGACTGATTTTTCAGCACCTTTATGATCGAATATCAGCACTTTTTCAGGACATTTTCAGGACGAATGTCCAATTTCAGAACTTTTTGGGCCTGATTTTTCAGTCTCCAAAAATCAGGACTTTTCATGACCAGTGGAACCCTGAAAGTTAGTCGGTTCAAAACAGACTGGAAACAAACAAGCATACAAGTGGACAGATGGACACTAGAAACTGCAGTACTTGACCGGTTAAATCGTCGGTAAAAATCTCAGTACACTATGATCGGGTGGCAATGGCATCAACTGCACCACATGCACATCAGCTGAACCTCAATGCGGTAACATAACCATGCCAGCACCTCATTGTTCAAGTTTTTACAGGCCAGATATTCTTCCTTATGGCAGACCAACAATGTCAAAGCACCGTCATAACAGTGAGTAATTAAAACACCAGTAAACAACAGGCAAGCAGCAACTAACAAATCTATGATAACAACTGATATCAATAGTCAAGTGTCATCTCCATCTGCTAATCTGCTCAAAACTCTTAAGGGCCGATTCCACCAACGAGGGTTAACTCTAACAGTAGTTTTTCTCCGCACATAACCTCCGTTCAGCGACAAATCAGTTTCACCAACACCAGTTTGGGACTGACCTCCGGTTCAACCTCGGTTAGCTTTAACTGAGGAACACTCGCCGGTTAAAATGACTGGTCAAAAAGAAAACCGGCTGACGTACACGATAAGCTGGCGCTCACTAAACGTTAAAAAAATAATCAATAACTCAATTATCATTAAAAATAACAAAATCAACCGTGCAAAGCGATAGAAAAGTAAAAAAATCATAACTTCTATACTGCCTCCGACATCATCAATGACAACAGCAGCTCACAGCCAATAGCAGCGTCGGAAAGTGAGTTAGCTGCGCAGTCAGTCAACTGGAGTTGGGCAGAAGATATTTTTCTGTTGGTGAAACGCAAATCCGATTTAACTGTCGGCTAGAAATAACCCAAGTTCAGTTGACTGGCGATTTGACCTTTATTGGTAAAACTGGCCCTAAATGTAATACAATACTGCACATTTTCACACCTTCAGCACACTACCGTTGCTATCACATGGAGCCAGCTAAAAAATGATTACCTACACAAACCTTTGTATATGCTGTGAAGTGTAGAGAAGATGACAACAAAGAATGTTGTGGCATATTTCCCAGCATTCACGAGATGCGGAAACGCCAGTCTCGTGTCGCGGTAACGACGCAGGCATTGTGCAAAACGAAACCACGAAGGCAGAGCAGCGACTATGGGACGTATGCCGTACGCAACACCTCCGCAAATTCGAGGACCTACAACAATCACAGGTGTACAGTATCCAAGAATTCACCGGTTTCCCACAGATTTTATAGCACTGTTTTCCATGACTTCAGGACATGGAATTCCAGGCTTTCCAGGTTGACATGCCAGGCTTTGCAGACTATTTCGTTCTGTTCGTTTCATCAGGGGTGGCTAGGCTGTTGGCAGTCTATGCGACATGCGTCCAGCCACCGCCAGCGCTGAGGCCTAGAACTGGCCCAATGCGCAGCCCCTCTAACCCTGGGGCTTGTACTGTATATTTTAAGAGCCCAACTTAGCCTGTGGGTTTCTCTGGCAAAGGGCCAATGGTGTGGCCCTGTCCTACAAGTAGAGCCGCTGGCACCTGCCATCTGTTATCCATGCCGGCGGCTCTCTCCACACCCAGATGCCCCCAATCCGGGTGTAATGGCCTGTCACAGTTTAAGAAGAGGACACAGGTGAACCCTCTTGTACCTGCCTGAGAATTTAATCTCATAGGATGCAGAAACCTGAGTTAGTTAGTTAGTTGGTCTTTAACGTCCCTTTCCAGCACAAATATGGCTATATCAGAGACGAAAGGTCAGGGGTGGAGAACTATCCCTACCCAGTATAGGAAGGCCAGCGATATATTAACCGCAACCCTGGCCGCCTTTTTGTTCAGCAGCCACCCAAAAAGGGAAAGGGATAGAGATGTTCATTTAAATTATTACGCCAGCACCGATAACAGGGAGAGACAACCTTCACACCACAAGACAAAATTAAACAAATACCAACAGAAATAATCATGCACCCTAAACACAAAAATACAACAACGCAAAATTGAACCCCAAAAAACTATAATCCAGATTTAGTCACCTTCTACGACATCCGGTCTGGAAATGGAGCGGGGCTATTCTGAAGGAAAAGATACACGAGAAGTAAATAGGAAAGGAAAATATAAGCAAGAAAAAAAGGAAGCAAGTTACAAGAAGCAAAAGGAAGCAAGTAATAAGGGAAACACACATATAAACAATCTATATAGCGCCTAATTTACAATGTCTTCTAGGGCGAATTAGGCCCCGGTACCCGCACGGGGTTGCAGAAACCTGACTCGACATGCCAGCAGCAACGCGAGTCAAACCCACACTGCCAGGCCCGCACTGCAGCTCAGCCAGCGTATTAGCCCGCTAAGCCATGAGGGCAGGTTGCCTCATTCTTTTAAAAGGTGAAAACCTGAATTCTTTGCAATGTCAACCCTTTGGCCGTGTTTCAGGTTTATCAGCTTCCAATTACTAATCAGCACGTCATTTTATTCAATTATTCTCCCTTGCTCAAAAATAATCAATACAACCGAGTGACCTGATAAAACATTCTAATCAGTTTAGAGCCCTGCAATTACTGAATAGAAACAAATACACTGTGATTAAAAAAAACGGACCCCAATTATATTTTCTAATAATTTAAACAAATATTAATCAACATTAATAATTTTTGGTACACTGAATCGACGAGAAGTCTTCAGTCTTCAGTTAGGTATGTGATGAGTTTTGATAAAACTTGGCACTAGCTTACTTTATTTCTGTGACAGCGGACAATTCTAGACAATTCTATCTACAGCGGACAATGATAATCAAGGAAATGGGACTGTGCAAAGAAAATCATATTTCATTTTTTAAAACCTATACGAGTTCAGAGCTGACAAATTAGTAAAAGCATTTGCCACAGAAGGCAAGAAAAAGATCACTTTGAAAGATTTTTCAAACATATGAAAGAAAAACTGCAGCAGTGTTTGAGTGCAGTCTGGTCTGGCATATAGCAGACAGTTGACGACGAGGCATTTGACAAATGAAGACAACGTTTCTCAGCTTGTGTCTATGCAAAGCAATGCCATCTTGAACATTTGTTGCAATAATGGATGCAAAATGTCCTCTTTGAACATTCTCATGCTGAATGGCTGAACATTTCATAATTTGTTGTAACATCTTGTTACAATTCAATTAATTTCAATAGCTTGCTCATGGCCAATGACAGTAACGCAGGGGTCCAGTTTTTGACATGAAGTGTAAAATGACCGCTACAGAAATAATCAATAGTATAATTGGTTTGTTTTACAGTCTGCATAAATCTGCATAGTTGTATCTGTTCCTTATGTGTACTGACTTTTATGTTTACATTTAGGCCTACATCTTTGAAATCTAGCATTTTTGTGCTACGTGCTACGATATTAATAAACTTATTTATTTATTTACAGGATAACCTAAACTGTTACCCTGTTGTGTCAAAATTTTGAAGCTACACATGAAACATAGAAGACTTTGTAGATTCACCGTACCAAAAATTATTGATACTGACCAATATTTGAAGAAATTATTTGAAAATATAGTAGCAATATGGTTTTTCTGAACCACAGTGTAGAAAGAATTTTGCAAACAACACTTCTGAGAAAAAAATTATGCACACTGTGCTAGTCAACCTGTGTAACCAAGCCAGCTGACTTCTACTGAGTAGAAGCAGATGAGATATTCAAAGTCGAGTAGAACGGTCGTCAGGCTGTTGAGCTGGTCAGCAAGCCAGAAATCCGCGAACCCGACATAGTGAAACGGTGCCGTGAAGATTCGAAACTGAAACAAAGGAAGCAGACCTTCTTATCACTGACCTGCTGAACTGCTTGCTGTAGTACCCGGAAAGTGTCATGTAATCAAATGCATTGTATAACTCAAGACTACTGTCAACTGTATAACAAAAAATAGTTTAACTGGTATATTATTTTTGGTGGCTTGGCATAGCGGTAGTACTGTTTGTCGCATGAACTTCTAAACTCAGCCAGGTTAGTACTGAGATGGGTAACCATCTTCAGGCGGGTATACCACCTCGGTATATAACCAAGTCAACTAGGTCAACTCAGCCTTGCATCCTTCTGGGGTCGCTAAATCAAGCATCAAAATGTCACCTCTTCCGGGTTGCAGGAAACACTGTGTGATCACATATGGCATGTTAGTTGCTGTAGCAGCGAGGCTAGTTGCAAAACTGCCATACACATTTACCTTACCTGTATTAAAATGCAAATTGAGTTGCATATTAAGAATCTGCGGCAATCGACAGACTATTTCAGCATGAAAGAATACATGTCTGTATGTGAACACCAGGAACAGGTAACGGTACACTTTGTTTTGTAATGTGCCCTTGGTCTAGTAGCAGCGGGCATAATATGAATACGTCAGATACAGTTACTGTAAATCAGTGGCTACTGGCATTGGACAGTTGATGAAAAGCGACAGATATCCCAACCCACGGAGGTTAAAACTTTTCACAAAGAAAATGATGCATTGCACTTGGCACTGATAATCAGTTATACAGTTTCTGCAGCATGTTTATCATACTATAATTCTCTAGTGCCAACTTATCTCTTTCTTCGAAGGATATGGACTGATCAATGCTTATCACTATCAATAAAGCTGTATATACACAAAACACTTGTCTCTTCAGTCATATTATATGCAGCGGCAACATGGACTCTGCTTGCCGCTGAGATCAGGAGTCAGGAATCCTTTCATATATAGTGTCAGAGACATACTCTAGGAGTCACACGGTGTGACCGCATCCATAATACCGAGATAACTGAGCACACACTCATGGATCTAATCATCAGAAAATCCAACATCCTTTTCGGTCATGTAGCCAGGCCTGGGGACGACACACTGGCTGATTAAGCCCTTCGGTGCCATAGTGACATCTCTCGAGAATGGCTTACTAACAATACCTGGAAATGTCCCAAAGGGTCGCCCAAGAAGCAAATGACTGGATCAGATTTGCTCTGACAACAACCTCCCGCGTGCTGATCTGTGGAGATGTGTCAAGATCATCCTGGGTGATGCAACAGTCCCAGCTGACTACGTAATGACGACGATGAGTGCCAATTACTTGTCCCAAAGCCTACTTTGTCCACAAAATTCATAAAATGTATTTATTCATTAAAATCATTAAATTTTTTTAGACATCCTAAAAGCAGAACAGCAAATAGACAAACCGAGGCAGACAAAACCTATTTGCTGGAAATAAGGAGTTAACTGCTTCAAGAAGTTAACCACATATCAACATCATCATCATCATTGCTGCTATCACAGCACAGGATGACAGGAAGCAGAAAGCCAGAGCAGCAGGCACTAACCAGGACTCGCAGCAGCCACCAGCGTGCCTTGAAGTGCAGGACGCGAAATGGATTGAAGAGATAGATCAGACAGAAGACGACGAGTGACAGCGGGTGTGAGAACATCGGGATATGCATCATCGGACTCAGCAGATATGACACTAAGCTCAGGCACCACAGAGCAGCAAGGAAACCTGCAAACTGCATACATAAAGCACAAGATATTAACGGCACATTAACCAGTGTTTACACTAGGGTGGCATGTAGGCACACAAACTGGGCAGTAAACTATGGTCACCTACGTTAAGCCTCATACGAGAATAAAGTCTGGTAAGAGTGGCTTCCTTACGTTGGTCCTGATGCTTAAACAGCCTGCCATTGTCACGGGTTCAACTTCCCGAAGATAAGAGGAGGCTGCGTAAAATGACTCTGGGCAAGCTATTCATATCATTGCATCCCAGTCAATAAACACGGTACTGTGCTACCAGTTAATGGATGGTAACTTAAGGTGCCGTCACTATCTTTGTTTTATTCATTAAATAGTTACAATTGCAAATCATCCAAGTCTGAAAGGCGTTGGATGTCAATATCATCCTCGGTGTCTTAATGCAAACAATTTTTAACGGTTACTTGCTTAGAGACCATTCCATAAACTACATTCCATCTACTACATTTCTTTCAGTTTTTCTTCAACCAGCTTTTTCTCCAGGAATTCCTCTAGTAAAGAGAACCAGTTGGGATAACTGATGCAGGGTTTCACAGGCCAGGTACCTCTCACTCTTATCATGCAATCAGCAGCATCAAACAGCTGCAGCTGCAGGTACGGTAAACTGTATACATTCGATACAATTGTTCCTTCCAACATTCTGAATGGTTTCTACACTTAGTTTCTGGCTGTCATTTTATTTCAGTAATTTAAGTTACTGTCATCACAGCATGATACTGACATTACAAAGCGACTGAAAAAAGAAGCAATGCTCCCCCCCCCTTGGAGAGTCCAATGGTGGGTAACAGCAGATCATATTCCCAGATCTCTTTAAGAACAGGTAAAAAAGGACCAGGGTAAATTGTCAAACAGGTTCAATAGGTTTTACTATCAAAACGGAGGCGTTAGTTCCATTTTATTGTTCCGTATTTCTCAATCGCTACCGTTTGCCACACTATAAACTGATAGTGATTTCTCCTAAGTGGAGCATTCTGGCTGCACTCAGAACATCAACCTCCATGAATTCCTGATGTGTAAGATGATGTCGTGGATCGAGCTCGAATATCAGCACGTGGTTGACACCCGACGACCGCCAGCCGTACGTGTTGACACCGAGCAAGAAGATGAACAAGATGACGAGAAATACGCCGCGATACATGCGCAGTGCCGCCAACCAGTCCGCCGTGTGATGACTCATCGTTAATACAGCTAGAAAAAAACAGCACACATATAGAACTAAGTTTACGTGAAAAATTCAAAGGAAACAAAAAAAAACACAAAATTGCACATTATATCTGTCACAGTGTTTCAGGTACTTGAACTAATAAGTGATTCCTCCCTCAGTTAGGCTGGTATAAGATAAAGGACAGATAATGATCAGTGCTCTGTTTT
>Ga0209782_1001835_pt1 | contig 11458 bp, 6 predicted proteins | sample WorMetmaBAHAMAS1_FD_187390 | JGI IMG/M metagenome (GOLD analysis project Ga0209782, IMG submission 187390) | Marine gutless worms symbiont microbial communities from Max Planck institute for Marine Microbiology, Germany - Inanidrilus... | ecosystem: Host-associated > Annelida > Digestive system >...
GGGTTACGTGCCTGCATGTCGTTTCGCTTATTTGCGGCGCTGTGCGTTTACAGGTAGGCCAAACAAAGTGGACAACAGGGTATGTGACACGCACAACTAACTTATAAACTTATTTTTTTTTGTAAAAATACACTCAGCAAAAAATCGACTGTTAACAAATAGCATATGTAGATTAGGCCAACGCGTTGTGTACGTGTCATTTTCCGCATACGCATTATGCATTTTACCTCCCCACCATCGACGCACGGCCAGTGGTAAACTGAGGAATAGCTGCAGTCACGTGGTCTAACCCGCCGACCAATCACCGTCGCGCCGCATATTACATTCCGCAAATTACCTTCCGCATTCCGCAAGCCGCAATTCCGCAAATTACCCATAGCCCATCGGTGATGAACTATCGCCTAAAGGTGTCTCACTAAAAGCCGACCGCCAACGACCACGCAGTCTGGACCACTACGGACCTTGATTATTACGACCGCCAAGAGCTAATTAGCTTTATTTCTGCCACGAAACTATGAAGACCGTACAGACAGCGCAGTCATGCTGTATGCATCTCCAAAAAACGTAGGCCTAGATTAAAATTTAATGAAGTTTCAGAAAAACAGTGTAAAATGTGCACCGGTAAAGTATATCGTGTAAAATGTATTTAAACTAGAATAAAACTAGTAATTTCACATGACTGCACAATGATCGAGGTGTGCGCAGTAGTCGTGCATGCAGTATATAATGCTCCAGACTGTGCAGTCGTGTTGTGGTTGTCGGTCAGCTTTTAGTGAGACCGCCTAGAAGTCAGTGTGATGACAGGGGAAGATGGTCACAGTAGATGTAATGTCACTTGCAGAGCATTTTTAGTCATCGAGGCTCTGGTACTATTGACCCATTTGTTGTATACTGTCGGACCATGACTCTGGAACAGTCTGCCAGTACACATTTGCCAGCCTATCTTAACAGTAGACAGTTTCTGCGAGAAACTAAAGACACTTTATAGCTCGAGGCACCAGTGCCTGGTGACTGTTTTTAGGCACTGTGTATAAATTATCTCACAGACAAATTACGCAACTGGGCCAGCCATAACCAGATCCTCATTGATAGTGAAAAGGCTCTGAGTGACATTACAACTTTTGACTGCCATCGATCTGACTTATGATTGATTTGAAGTCAGACTTATAGTGTATTTTGCTGCCGACAGTGGAAAAAGCAAAGCCAGCAGAAGTTGTTGATCAGTATAAACCGGTGTAGTCTAATACTCCATTAGTCCCACCAGCTAATGCCTCAGCAGCACTGGTAGGGCATCAACCGAGCCAAGGTCGACTCAACCGGCCCACGTGACGTCATCCACAAAACCAGAAGTAAATAACGTATCACAGTGCTGTCAGGGGGCGAGCCACTTTCATAGGTAACATGACAAAAATTTGGTGAAGTTCGGCTGTGTGGTTTATGAGTTACTTGAGTGGACGGACAAACAGTCATACTCATCACAATTTTTGCACCTCTCCATAGGTGGAGGGTAAAGTAAAAATTGCAAAGGCTGGACAAAATTATACTTCTTTTACAGCTTATTGCAGTACGTCATTGTTGCACACACTATACAAAAATGTTTTATTTGCATATATTACACTTATTGAAAAGATAATAAAGACCATGACATTATTAAAATATTTTTAGTACAATTATATTACATGTAAATTCAAGAGGGCCTAGCAGTGGCTAGCATAGCGCGAGATATGGGAAGCTCTAGCACAAACCGTTCTTCAGATATATAATGCATTTTCTACTGAGATTACTAAAAAGGATTTCAATATTGATCATATAAACAAATACGTCACATGCTTACGGTCCATCGATAAAAAAAAGTAATATAAGCGACATCGCTACAATTACCAATTTTTCCATACCCCCCCCCCTCTTCCACCAGAAATCCCGGCATCATCCTATCCGACGATCTGGGTGAGGCATTGTCAGTAAGTAGTAAAGACATCCATCTATCCAAGCATGCAGAGGTATCCGGGATCCATCGCACCCTGTGACTACAGTGCACACACAAACGTCACAGACAGAACCGATTCTAGTTCTGACACTGACATCATAGCATAAGTGCGAGATGTATATATTACATCTTGTGCTAAAATTACAGCCAGTGTAGTGTAATAATGCCCAGTGACGGTTGGGTTAATTTACTGCATGTAAATTACTTTATCCAAACTGGCAGCGGTGTGGCCGGTCTAGTGCATGATCATACTGTATCGAAAGCAATACAACAGTGGCGTAAAAAATCCAGTTGGAGGTCCAGTTTTTCCACAGCAAATTAATATCCCGTTAATTTCATCTGGCATTAAATCCGGCAGATAATGATCAATTTACTCAAATGTCGTTTTTCCACCTGCAGTTCGTCAATTAAATCGTCCTAAATGGAGATTAATTTGCTTTGGAAAAACCGGAGCTCAGTCTGAAAGAAGAAGAAAATTGCCTATTATTTACTGACACATTTATTTTGTTTAGTGTTTGCAATAAGTTGCCATAGATATAGCACAGTCATTATCATTTTTGTTGTTATGTTTTATGACTGCTGAAAAAAAAACATCATGAATGCTACTGAGAAAATATTTTCCAGACAGAGCGATGTTGCTTCTATGAAATGTTCAGATAAAGTATGGAGAAGAAATTATTGAAGCGCATTGAAGGGATGGAAGACGGGGAGCGAGAAAAGCTACGTGAGCTGCTGAAGGACAGCAAGCAGCCGTATGTGCCCTCTTATGTCTCTTAACAGCTAATAGCAATAGTGTTGTTAAGCTTTCTGAAACCACCAACAAAACCTAGGTTTTTCGCTATAATTGAAGGTTTCTTTTTTCAGTTACATTATGACACTAGGAATAAAGCAAAATTCCATCTGCATGGCCTAAGATCTATAAAATATAGTCTCATTGTGGAATGATCTCCCTGTGTCAGCTTTTAGGTAGATACAGTACAAATTCCAGCAGTGTTTTACTGAGATTATGTGTAATAAATATGTACAAAAGTCGTCCGTTTTTTACTATGTTGTTCAGGGATGAAGGAAGACTTGCATGGATGTACAAGGACAAAGTTGATAATGAAGAGTACTTGTTGGGTCGACGTATCGACAGCTCTACTTTGAATGATTCTGAACCCGCCACTAATGGTTAGTGGCATTATTCTAATTTGTATTTGTTATTTTTTGTGTCTGACACATGAATCTTTCTTAGTTACTTTCTTACTTTCTTTAGTAAGCTTGCTGCAGTGATATCACTTATTACCTATGCTAAGCAAGGTGGCGATTGATTTGGCTATAACTTTCTTGCCAGTTTGTTGGTCATTATTTTCTTCAGATTGCCTTCATGGACTAAAACTTACTTACCAGTCTTACTGTGATTATTGGTTTATTTGTATGTTATTTGCTAATTTCCTGTTTATTGTCTGTCACTGTGCTAAAGAGGCTATGGTACCTGTCGACTTTATAGTTTAGTTTAAATCATGCATTGTTTTTAATTTGTTTTGTATTGTGTTATTTAAAGTATTGGCATTGGAGAGCCAGTGTAAATAAATAGCTAGACAGATAGATAAGTTTATTTATACAGTGCCTGTAATTTTTAAGTTACTAGGTGCTTAAATGGAGCAACCCCCGTCCGTCCAGATTTCAGTAGGTGCCCGTGGTGGAGAGAAACAGTACTTAGAAGCTGTTGATTGGGTGACAGGAAGCGCATCTGGCCTGCAATAACCTGTGTTGCTTATTCCCAAAGTTTCTGTTGAACTGGAACTGGTGAAAAAGAAAACTCGGGGAACAGCTAATGAAAAACATATGGGGTATGGCAAAAATATCCTCCCTAAGGATTTTTTGGACATTTTATTAGCAGTGGCTTAGCATTTATGTATGAAATTTTACAGATTTATTAAAGCACCATAGACGAATATAACAGTATCAGTAGCTTCTAAAAATCTTAAACTTTCTGAATTTTACATACCCTGTTGTATAGCTATCTCTAAATTGACAGTTATCATCTTGAGTGTTCTCTGCAGATACTCCGGGCGCTTTGTTCAGCGAAGTCATCACACGACGCTCAGAGATGGACATGCAAGTTAAGATGCGAGAAGATCCACTCTATGCTATCAGGTAACGTTGTAATTTTTCAGTCGAGCAAATTTCTGCAGAGATTGATCTTTGCCGATCCCTGCACCAAATTAGCTCACTATATCAACTGTCTCAAAATTAGCCGAATGCACATTGCAGCACATGAACTAATAAGGTCAAAGGTTACGGATGCAAACAAGTTGTACCGTGTTTACTACAAAGTGTTTACATCTGTAAGTATATGAAACTGACCTAAAGATTTTAACTAGGGATGTTAATCGATTATTGATTATTTGATTATCAATTTTTTTATTGTTCTCGTTTTCGTTTTCCAAAAATCGATTATCGTTACTGAAAATTGCACTAGGCGACGACGACCTGTTTGCAAGACGCTAAGTCTAGTCTGGCGGACGGACGGACTGTGACGCAATACTATGCAATTCATGCCATAAATTTGCTTAAAATGATAAATTCTGACATTAATTACATGAATTTACGCTTTGAAATGGGTGCCGTAAACAGTCTAGAATATAGAATAGTTAAGATGGCATTGTCAGATTTATTTCTAAAAGTCGACTGGAACCCAGTCTTGCACGGCATTGTGGTTATTGAACACGTGTCGGTACCGGTACTGGTGGAAATAAATTAAGAAAGTGAAAGTCCGTAGTGTATTTGTTCTTTTTTTTGCAATATAACGATATGATACGGACTTGGCGACGTACGTTCGTCGACAATGGAACCGGCTCGATGAAACGTTTCACAACAACGCGATCATGCGATCAGTGGAGACCGCGAGTTGTTGTTTGTAAACAAAAAAGTTTCGTTTGTTTTTTGGAGTTCTAAATCACTTTTAAAATAGATGTATAACGAAATATTAACAAGTTTATATAGAGCCTGTGTCTTTAGCACATATGTGGAGTCGCTCTGCATAGCTAGTTGTACGCATTCATTTTTTTATCGCTTACCGGTACTTGCGTGCAGGCGGTCGTGATGCACGCTTGAGACCATTATATTTAAAATTCGATAATCGAATAAAAATCAATTTTTTCGTTTCGATAATCAAAAAAATTCCAGTATAACATCCCTAATTTTAACTGTCAAATTCATTCGTTGAGCTTCAGTTAGTCGTTGTTGTACAGGTTTGTTCTAGGCAGTATATTGTTCACGCACTGGTGCCGTGAGATTGTTGCTGGGGATGTGTGACCTTTGACCCGACCCGGCATGCTGCGAGATGTGCAGTTAAGCAAACTGCACGTGTTGGCTAACACAGGTTGACAACAGCAACAACCCAGTTAAGAGCCCTTTATCCAGAATGAATTTGGTGAGCTGGTAATACCGGCAAAAAATTCATTCCATCACTGCTTGACTTTGTGTACATCAAATGATACTTTCTTACTAATATAACTATGGCCTATTGCATCTGCCTTTTTGATCCAATGGTCATTTTCTGCAGCTTAACATCCAAGATTTTATTTGCCTTTCTCTGGGTCTTCCACCTTTCACTTCTAGGTTGACATGCATAATGGCTGAAAAGCGATTGGCGTTGTTGTTGTTGTTGTTTTTATGGTTTAGAAACTGCTTTGTGGTTACCAGTAACAATGCCTTCAGTGCTTTGACACTGTTGGCTGGGCGGCAGGAAGAGCATCCGTCCTGCAAAAAATTAAGTGATCGGGTGCTGGTGTGGTTGAATCTGGAGTGAAGTGCAGATGATTTGCATATGGTCGAACTGATGCCACGACCACCCCATTATCTCTTCTCTTCTTCATTAAAATTCAGAATAGTTCTACCTTTCTGGTACTGGTGTAGTATCAAATAACTCGCAGTGCCAAATAACTCGCATCTGCGCCATTGAGTGTGCACGATCTCGCAAAGTCTCGTACGCAGGTGTTTATTTATTTGATATTTATTTCTTTGGTTACGGTTAGGATTAAGGTTAGGGTTAGGTTTAATAATTCCCACTTGTCGCGCAAATCTCGTACTGCGAGTTATTTGGCAATGCGACATATTTGGCATGACACCGGCTTATCCAGGTTGTCGTGGAAAAGAGGCCGTTAAATGGGTGTTGTCGTTAGTGTTGTTATGGTTAGTAACAGATCACATCTACTGGAAAGCATAGATATCTGACTGACCCAACTGGCATTTACTTAGACTTACCAGGGATTATTAAAATTACTTTACTGTCTGCTCTGTTGCTACGTAAGTTACATTGTTCAACAGAAAGAAAGAAGAAGAGACACGAAGACGTTTGCTGGAAAATCCAATCAAGATGAAGCAGCTGCAGAAAACAGTCTGTAGACTTTGTTGACTACTTTCTTGCTGTTTTTTTTAGCTCACTTGGTCTGTATCTGTTCTATTCTCTGTGCTGTGATATCCTCCAAGGCTTTTTCACTAAATGTCTGTTGACTTAATCTAGTGCTGTTTCATTGTAGAATTTCTGTGGAGATGCAAAAGTGAATATTAATGCCAGGGAAAAATTATAATTATGCATTCAAACACAGAACAGTCGTTTCAGAACTGAAGTAATAGTAGTATTATTATTCAGTACAGTATTGACAGTTGATTGATGAATCTGTGTCATGCCATTATACTTTAGTGAAATTTTTGCCTATAATCCACCTGTAAATCTCTCTTCAGTCTGCAGTATATATACTCAGCTTCTGTGGCACGATGGCTGGTTGCGTAGCACAGTGGTAGAATGTCGGTCTCTGGCCGGCGAACTTTTCCTGTCCTGCACTCGACCTGCAGTAACGAGTATGGGAGAACTTTATCTTTTTTATAGTGGCACTCTTAGCTTCAGTTGTTTCTGCTCGTATTGGCAGATTGAGCAGCAAAAGGTGCAGAAGAAACACAAACACAAGAAAAAGAAGAAGAAGAAGCACAAAAAGAGCGAATCTTCGTCTGACGAGGACGATGACCTTCTGCGTCAGTATCTGTCGATTGTCAACAGAAAGAAGTCGGCAGAAACACCGAGCCAGAAACGGGAACTTGCATCTCCAGATAAGGCGGGAGACAAATTGCAACAGTCTTCGGACAGATCGTTACATGATAAACATCAGCGGCCGACATCCGATGGTGACGGAGATGGAGATGAAACTCGACGTGCACATCATCAGTTTCCTGAAAAGAACAGACATCAGCAGAAAACAACCCATGCCAGCAGTTCTGTCGATAACACCAAACGAAAACATTCTAGACAGTCACGTGATGATTGTGATAGAGATAAGTCTATGAAAGATCGTTCGGACCGTGTACATGATGAACATAATAGAGACAGGACTAAGAGTAAGCAAAAGCCGTCAGCAGATAGTGATAACCGTAATTCCTGTGATGATCAGCACTCTCATTCCAAGCGTCGGTCTAAAGATTTGCATCGGCGGCGTTCTTCAGAAGCCGAGAAAGAAACCGCTGAGTCCGTTTGTCGAGCAAGGCATGGAAGTTCTTCCGGAGATGAACGGCCAGATAACAGTCGAGGAAACGTTGCTGGCTACGGGCTTATAGTAAGTTGGAAACTGTCTATGTTGCAGCCGTAATGTTCAGTACTTTAACGCGGTTGTTTGGGCATCGGGAAGTACTTCTGGCCTGGAAACAAAACCGTTCTGATGACCACAAATTTTCCTGAAGAGCTGTGAGCATTTCCAGTCCACCCAGGTGACTGTGTTAAATTGCCACAAAATCGGTTGCTTGTTGCAGCAAGGCAACATTTTGCTTAGAATTTGATGCCAGATATCATTTTTTTACCTTTTTGGTTTATTTGCATGTTGCATTGCATTAATACCCTTGAAAACGTGGACTAACTAGTACTATGGTTACCAGTTAGCCACTTGCTACTTTGGTAGGAGTGTGAAGTATTCGATTAGCATGTCTGTATGTCTATTTGTTTACATATCTCAAAAATCACATTCTAAACAATCTTCCTTTCCTGTACAGCTGTTTATGTTTAGTGTAATACATCGTTGAATGATACTCAGTGACTGTATTTATGGCATTTTCTTACTTGACACTTTGGCATATAGAAACAATCTCCACGAATTCCACACGCTTTGCTAGTTGGAAGCATATAGATCACCATGGCTAGTCTGGAAATCTAGGTCATCTACACAGAAACTGAAAGTGATATGTTATATATTTCATTCGTGTAAACGAATGCTGTTGAATTACGATGTGTTAAGATGAGCAATCGTGCAGCAGCTGCCGCAGCTCATAGATCCAAAACACACTCGACGACTGCAAAGTCAGCATCAGAGACCTCAACAAAAACTGATGCTGAGATGGTGCAGAAGCCACTGAAAAGGTTTGTGTTCATTGCCATCATTATTATTATGTATCAGTATTAGTGACACGTTGGCATGTTTGCTGTATCACTGTGTACATTTATAGGGTATGTCGCTAATTATTGCTGTTTGAGTCGTTGCTTGTATTACATTTAGTTAAGCCATAGTCATTTAATCATGATACGGATATTTATTTCTTTTTCTCCGCTTTGTATTTAAGTATTGTTTTTATATGTTTTCTACCATGTATTTGGTGAATAAAGATTATCATTAGACCCCTTTCACATTAGAAATTTATTTTCAAATTCTATTTCAAAATAAAAATTTCGAAATTTTTCTTTTGAAAGTAAGCACTTTCACATTGGAAATAACTGTTCGAAAGCCATATTTAAACAACATCGTCGACGCTTAATTCGAAGTTTGTGAACACTGTCCGACTGACCAATCACAGCGCTCCATAAGTGAAATTTCTTGCAAAATTTCGCAAAATAGAACATGTTCTAAACTGCAAAATATTATTTAGAAACTTAATTCTTTCGAAAGTTGACTGTTCACACTAGAAATTTTCTTGCAGAAGGAACTAATCTGCATAAATTTCTAAATTAATTTTCAGTGTGAAAGGGGCCTCATGGTTGCTAATGTTGGAGAGTTGATGTAAGGGTTGTGGCATTCCTTCTTTAAAGAGGTTCAGTCGGTGATTTTCCCTGGTTAGCATCATCATTGTAGTGCTCTGATGAATGCTTTGACAGGAAGTACGGCAGTATGACCATCAACCCTGTTCAAATCTTCAGTTATCTCCAACTGTTCATTAATTAATCCATTTTAGTACTACTCCGCACTCAGATACATTGAAAATTTTAATTCGTTAAAAAATAGTTAACTGGTTCTAACCAATTTTTGTACGTTATTTAATGATTTCAGACATTTTATTAATAATTTATTAGAATTATTAGCCTGCATCACATGGAGAGCATAATAATTTAACATGGTCAGTGTGTTGGTCGTGATTGTGAATACTGCAAAAATGGCTGAACTGATTGAGGTATTGTTTGGGATGTTGTCTTGCATGGGCAATTGAACCATGTGTTAGTTGGGGTACATGTGAACGACACCTGGCGAATACGATTGAACGATCTGTGCTCGTCAGCAGTGAGGGCTGTTGCTACTGTTACCATGGCAGCTTTGTTGTCACCAGCCGTGAAGTTGTCGCTTGTGACTCGTTGAATGAAGGAGACTGACGGACGAGGAGATGGCTGCCAGGAGAGCCGAGATGATGGAGAACGCTCGCAGCCGCGACGAACAGCGAGCTCACAACGTGAAACGTTACCGAGAAGAAGACGAATGTGATCGACGGCGAGCTGAAAAGTCCTCCGTTGCTACCGGCTTCGTCCAGTGAGTAACCAGAAGTCTAAAAATTGCTAGGGGCATGTGCACAGGATGCAAATGGAGAAGGTTCAACCGAGTCCTCTGCTGCACTTAAAATGAAAAGGCTGAAGTCCCACATTGTGTTGCCTGTCGTGCGGCGTGCTTCCCAGGGTCACGGGCAGCTCTGCGGTGGCCATCGGTTAATAGTCAGCAAGCCAAAGTACACGCCTGTGTAGCACACACATTAACCTTGAATATCAATCCAATGCAGTCTATATTCATGACCCACATACGTGCAGAAATCAAGGTCAAAGTTCAGTCGGTTCAAAAGATAGAGTGGAAACAAACAAACCAACAGACAGATGAACAGGGGACACCACCGACTGCAGTATCTGACTGGTTAATGGTGGGTGGTCAATATCAAAACCTGGAATTTTTGGTATGATGAGTTACGCTGGTTTTGACACTGTAACAGCTGTATCGCATACAAGTTACTTCGTGTTACAAAGGAATGAATGGTGAATGTCAGTGATGAATGTATACATATATATTATTATATATTTATATTTTAGATTTTCATTATATATTTCGGCTGTGAACTATGACCAATAGCAACTAGAAAATTCCTGGATTTTTTCTTTTTAAAGAGTGGGAACTCTGGTTTATTATTATTATTATCCAGCATGGATGCTGGTACTCATTTTATCATCCTGCAGACAATGGAAGACCTAGTCACTGCAATATGGTTATATAGCTTGTGCCCAAGGTTGTATGCTACAATGGCTGCCGTGATAGACATGGACAGAATTATGTTACAATGCCATGCCGTCAGCGATTGTCATTAACGAAAGCTCTTAAACTGAGCTGAAACCACATGCTATGTTATGACAGTATGGTAGATTGGTAGTCTCATGTGTTAGGATTTATCTGATGACTAGCAACATATACAGTATATAACCATTTAAAAGTGCACGGCTAAATCGTAGCTCCGTGGTTTGTACAGGCCGATGATGGCGCAGCATGCAAGCGAAAGCAGCGTCGAGGACCGCATCAAGCGAAATGTTTACAACATTCAACGGACGTCGGCGCAGCTTGACAAAAACTTTACACGCCACTGACCTCAGGACGATATTCACGATTCTCAGCACACGTACCACTGAAAAACAGCGAGAAATAGTACTGTTGCATTTTGCCAAATGGAAACACTGTGTATTTCTTGCTGCTAAGCAGAGCTGCTTTACTGTCGTTGTATAATATGTCGTAGGTCGTAGCTAGAATTCTGTACTGCAGGGTCGATCTGAGCAAATAAGGCACTAGTGTGTCTTGAGACCTACTGTAACCATGTCTAACAAGTTGCAACACTGATGGCAGCATGAACCCGCATCACTGCTGAGCACAGATCAAGCAGTCGTATTTGCCAGGTGATGTATGTACCCCATCTGATAGATGGTTCGTTGCGCCCACCACGCAACTCTGCCCCCACTCTCCTTCAAATGCTATCTTGATTGGTTCACTTGTTTTTACAGGGTTTACCTTTTTTCCAACTCTCAAAATCCCATGCTTTAGAATGATTGTCAGTAGGCTGGATACACTAGCATATTTAGGGGGGGGGGAAGGGGGGCATTGGGTGATGCCCCCATGCCCCCCCCCCCCAAAAAAAAAGTGGCGCCTAAATGTCATCTCAAAAGGCGCCTAACAGGGTCGTGGCGGATCCGGTTAGGAACAGACAGCCCTACAC
>Ga0209782_1001836_pt1 | contig 11454 bp, 10 predicted proteins | sample WorMetmaBAHAMAS1_FD_187390 | JGI IMG/M metagenome (GOLD analysis project Ga0209782, IMG submission 187390) | Marine gutless worms symbiont microbial communities from Max Planck institute for Marine Microbiology, Germany - Inanidrilus... | ecosystem: Host-associated > Annelida > Digestive system...
CTCGTAAAACGTGCGCCTGATTATGCCGGTGGCATTCAAAATACAACACAAGTGCCGCGTTGAAGGCTCTCAGTATTATTTGTTGATGTTCGTACTGTACACATCTCCATGCACGTCGCGCCATGACTTTGTAGACTCTGCCAAGGGCTGACAGATTGCACCTAAAAGTTTCAGATACCAAATGTAGGACTAATGCGCAAATATTGGTAATCTTTATCTCACTGCATACATCGGACAGTGCAACAAAGTACAATACAACTGATAGTTGCAATAAGAAAAAAGCTGTCTAAAGTTATTACAAACGTCAAAATAGGCCTAATAGGTATCCCGAGTAAATACTATTGATAGAATGTTTAGCGCGTGCGATCGAAACTGACATAATAGTCACAGCTTAGTCAGGTTACAGGTAGTGTGTGGTCAATAACCTAACTGAAATCAGGTTATCGATAGGCTAGCAGTCCGAATCATGTTAAGACAGTTAAAAAATGAAGTGAACGTACTTTTGACGCACTTAGCTTGTTGGGTCCATTCCATGGGGCCATAGCGGTCCCCTCTGTCACGCGTTGTCGTTGTCGTCGTCGTCGTTGTCGTTGTGGACATCGATGCGCAGGCAGCGTGCGACAGTACAGTGGCGACACCTGGTGAATTGGCGTGAGGCGGCTCGTTGTGGCGAATGGGCCCAACATTTTTCAAATCCTTCTTGTATTTAATAGTCAAACATGGGACGAAAGAAATAAAAGTGTAAAATGTACAAAGACCGGTGCGGTAACCAGATTAAAATACCTAATAACCCGCAGCGCAGTATATCGATTTGATATAAACATAGGTATGTACCGACTGTCATATTATGAAAGAAACTGCAGCCGACCGTTTAGAGTGTAAAAATGCTGTCGTTGGACGAAAGGCAAGACGTATGACCTTTGTGCGTGATATCGTGCGACAAACAATTAAGCGTATAATTTCGCGAAATAACGGGGTATACTGATACCGTGTATTTTAATGAAGGGTTTTTAACAAAATCTCGGACATGTTGCAATAATGACAGCCTACGACGAACGCCGTTGTAGCAACGGTCACTGACCTTCTCCGAGTCTGTGTAGGACGTTAAGATCTTTTGCGACTTCGACCTAACTTCAGCGCCGCGTGTTTAGGCTACTGTTCGCATCACGAAACGCTTGAAGACTTGTGCTACGAGGTCATTACACATTACAACTGTGTCTTTTTGTGCCGAACGATTATAGTAAACGACTGCCTATATACATTATCGACTATAAGCTGCTATAGAAGCTGAAGTACTGTGGCGCATCGATTTAATTTTCGGACTGTCAAAATTGTCATATCGCTGCGCACCAGACCGAAGAACGTAACAATACTTTCGGCAGCGTGTATGAGACTGCCGGGTTATAGCAGTGTGCGTGGTATGAAAAATGAAGCGTTTGACGTGGTTCCGCGTGCGCGGCGGCTTTGGCGTCTATACGGTTTCGGCAAACAAAATAAAATCGCGACACTCGAGAGCGCCTGCGTCCGTAGCAAACAGTGATCGACTCTCTTCGGCTCGCGCGTTTTTGCGGTCAGATTCTCTCTCGTCTTTTGACGCATTCTCTCTGGCGCGCAAAGCGTGGGAGACGGTCACGACGTACGGACAGACAGAACGCTGAAAGTGACCGACCGCGTGTCGGACTCGCTCGCCGCGGCCCGTGTTCTGCGGGCCGGAAAACCGTAATTTATTGCTTCTGGGGTGGTTATAGCGACGGGCGATTTCGGGCGAAAGATCGTGCCGTTGCGGCGGGGCGAGTTTGCGGTCGGAGTTTTTGGTCGAATTCTCGAATGCGTAGGAGACGAGGCCCAGTCACGACAGCAGGTCTATCGGAGCTGATCGGACGTGGGATGATGATGTGTTTACGATCGTGATCTGGTTAACTGCAGGTCGACGCGCCTCTAGGAGAGTTCACGTCACTCATGTCAGCTCACCTCAGCTCATCTGAAGTGAACTAAAATGGATAGCGAACGTGTCCGGTTTAGTTCAGCTCAGTTGACCTACCAATGAACGACAGAAGGTCACGCTGAAAGTGTTTGCCACGGATGTTATTGGGCCCATTCCATGGGGCCATAGCGGTCCCCTCTGTCACGCGTTGTCGTCGTCGTCGTCGTGGACATCGATGCGCAGGCGGCGTGCGACAGTAGCGACACCTGGTGAATGGCAATGTAAAACGGCTCGCAGTGGCGAATGGCCCCAACATTTTTCAAATCCTTCTTGTTGCCATACTAGGCACAGAGCCTGCCAGGCTGCCTGTCCTGCAGGTGGGCGGGCATTCATCGCTGAGCCACGGCTGAGACGGTATAGGCGGGCTGGCCCATATGCCGGCTGCGTACACATGCAGAGTCACAGGCTGGGCGTGGCGAGACATGGAGATGGATGTCAGCTGCAGTCGGGGCTTCGGGCGACCGGGTATTGGCTAGTGAGATGAGACGAGCGATGTGAACGCGGCTTGAAGCTCATTGCTGTGCGCATCTTCCACTCGTCGTCATCGTTGTCTTCTTCTTCTTCTTCTTCATTACAGTGCTGCTGCGTGCGTGCTGCCGCGTGCGTGCGACGCGGCTATTGTCCGCATTCCCGTCAGCCACTGTCCAAGTATTAGTCATTTTTTTTCTCGTTTTAAACTTTATAACACTATTCTAACACTGCTGCAGTACTGACATTGGATTCTGTTTGAATGTCGCAGACTGTGACGACAAGAACTGCGAACACTTTTGCGTCAACGACGGAGAAGGTCGAGGTCATTGCGAGTGTAAACAGGGCTCCTCACTACAACTTGACGGTCGACGCTGCGATGGTACTTATACATCTCTTACTCAGCCAATTAACTGATTAATTCGTTAGCAGTTCACCGAATTAGTTAAATCGTTATTTTATGCAGTCCAACTAAAGATAAGTTAAAGTTACCGAGTCGCTGGCGGGGCGTAGGGGGTTCTCATCTCGATGAGTCTATGAGCGCTTAGATGGTTAAACGACTTTATAGTCCGTGACGCATGGCCAGCTCATCGCCAAATCTACGGTTACCTTCCCAGCATAGGGAATGGCTGGTACCAATTTATAATCGTTGGTGACAGAGAAACAGTGTTTGTGAATAATTTCCCTGAAAGCGAACGACCGCGTTTGTGTAATGTGTGTGGCCCACTGGTAGAAAGATTCAGATAAATTCTCTAAACATTGAAATTGGTAATAAGGCGAAACCAAATAAAACTGTGGCATAATAAAGAAGTTGCTACAGTAACGACAGCCCGCATCGTCGCTGTTCACGGACCGTTCAGTCGTATTTGACAGGTGGCGCCCGTAGATACTGAGGACCCCATCTAATAATGGTTCCGTGGGTCCATGCGAGTCTTGTCTCTCCTCTGCCCGCATCTAGCAATGATGGCGATGATGGTGATGCGGGCTAAATATTAAAAAGGTAAAAAGGTAAAAGCGTGTCTTAAATAAAAAGCAAAACTACGATTTTTCGCTTCAGCGTAATGCAGCTTGCACAAGTAAAAAATATTGTTTCAAAACTTGCAAAAGTCTGCAAGAGTTTTCCAAAACTTGTTGCAGCCAATAACGTCGGCGAGATGCACGGAACTGCATATTTATAAAGTAGGCAGAGTGGCGTTGTTACGTCATCGCCACTCGTCTATATCTACTGGTTTAGCACAGTGTTTATTGTTTTAGCATTAACGTATCGTTGCAGTGCTGGCGCTGCAAACTTTTTCAAGTTTTTGGAGCATTTATTTAATTTTAATTTTACATGTGCGAGCAACTTTAAAGTATTTAAACTCAATACGTGAGGTCGTGTGTCTTGCGGCAGCGAGCGACCCGGCGTACGTCTACAGCGTGGGTTCGTCGCTGATACTGGTCGACGTCGACATCGACGGAAGACGTCCGGACCACATCCGGGCGTGGCCGCGCGTCGTCGTGTCGGACCGTGGACGCGTCCAGGCGCTCGGCACGCACGTCCGACACGCGCTCGTCTATTTCAGCGACACCGACAGCGGCGCCATCTACCGAACGCAGCGCGACGAATGGCGAGTCAGCGAGCTCACCGTCCAACAGCCGCACGTCGAAGGTTGGCTGTATGCAGTACTCACTTCATCCCACCTCACTTCACTTCTTCTCAGCCAGGGGCGGTTCTAACAGGGCTGAGGGAGCCACGGCCCCCATCCAGTCAGAGCCATGGCACTCACTGGCCCCGAAGGTTGGCTGGCTTTACTGTCGTCGAGCTGACTGACATCCACAAACGTGGTCCTTGCAATAGTTTTAACTGTTTAGGCCACTTTAAAAATAAATGTGTAACAAGAAGCATTTGAAAAACGTTGGGCCCATTCGCCACAACGAGCCGCCTCACGCCAATTCACCAGGTGTCGCCACTGTACTGTCGCATGCCGCCTGCGCATCGATGTCCACGACGCCAACGACAACGACGACAACGACGACGACGACGACAACGACAACGCTTGACAGAGGGGACCGCTATGGCCCCATGGAATGGGCCCAATGATGATGATGATGAAAGATATGTGTGGCGTTGTGGTAGATCGATCTAACAGATCTCCCGAGAATTAGGAAAGCACGCACACACAGATGGACAGACAGACAAACTCACGGACGCAGCAGATCACTCGACCCGCTCCTCGGATACCGCTGGCTGGCGTGTATTAGCTAAGTACAGTGTCAAGAATATAACCAGAATATGTACGCAATAAATACATTCGATTTTCACCAATGCAAAAGTAACGTTTATACCTCCAGACCCACTATTTCCAGCCGGCCTTTTAGCCCACTTAGCACCTTCCTCCCTCGCCTCACGTTGAGCTTTGGCTGACCATTGTGGCGTTTACAAATTATATTTACTTACTTACTTACTTACTTACTTAATTAATTGCTGAGTACTTTACGTATGAAAATAAGCCGCAGTCTATAGGAGTGACGGTACTGCCGTGACAGGGCTGGCTGTTCACTGGGAAGACGAGGTCGTGTTCTGGTCCGACATGAACCTCGGTCACATCATGTACAGTCAACTCGACGGACGCTATCACGCCTTCCTACTTACTGGACTCGTCAAACCCAAGTCACTCGCCATCGACCCAGTTGACGGGTACGGATACTTCACCTGTTCTTGTTTATCACTTGTCGGATTTTGAGTTCACTGCACTACAGCTATTATTAGGCAACAACTATCAATATCTCCTATATCAGTGCAATTCTGTCGCCATTTTCTGTTTACTGCAACAGAACTTTCTGTGATGTACAGTTGATATGCAAAGGACGTTTTATGATTACTTTGCTCCTGGCACGGAGCGGAGTATTGTGTTGAGCATGTCTGTCTGTGTGTGTGTGTCTGTCTGTCCATATCTGTATATCTGTCTCTCCGAGGCATATTTCAACGTGTTCAATCTTCACCAATTTTTTTATGCATATTGCCTGCGGCCATGGTTTAGTCGTCATCTGTTGGCGTTGCAATACGTTATATCTTGTAGGCCTTGGTCACCTCAGCCTTCCATTCCTCTGAGTCGCTAAATCGAGTACCAGCCTTAATTGGCTGGGGTAAAGGTGGAAATATCACATCTGCCGCTTGGCATATAACACTGTATGATCCCGTATGGCACGTGAGTTCCAGTAGCGGTGAAGGCAAATTATTACAAGCTGCTGTACTCGTTTACTTACTTTACTTCTGATTTGTTGGATGACGACATGTTTTCCCATAGTGGATCCTATGGTCACATGGTGCAGGTAACGCAAGTAAAGTGTAATTGATTCGCCAGGTGGTAGCACGGATTTGTGTCCAAGACGTATACTCTAACCTATTCACCAGGTGGCAGCACCGAACCAGGAACAGAGTCTGATTATTTAGTTCGCTCGGCAAACCTGCCGACGGGGCTATATATTTACAAATGTCTTGATAACTGTTCAAAATAATTTTAGTCGCTATATTCTAACGACTAATCGATTAAGAGTAATCGGTAATTTCCTGTGTTTGGTCGCTAGGATGGTGTATTGGAGCGTTGGCGGCAGCAGTGATGCGGCTCGATATATTCACAGAACGACGCTAGACGGCGCCACTGCCGCTGATAACGTACAACGGTTTGTTGACGTCACTGATAACAGCGTCATGTCAGCTGCCGCAGCAGCCGTCCAGGACATTGTCGTCGACATTAGAACTCGCAGGTCTTCATTTAAACCGACTCTGTGCACAGTCGCGTATTAATTGCGGCAGACTATGAGTTATTTGGCCGCATCGCCTGCAGGGACGTCGATCCCTATGGGACAGGGGGGACATGTCCCCTCAAATATTTATGAAGGGGGACATCCATGGTAATGCCTCCCCAATCATTTAGAAGTGATGTCGTTTAGGATGTCGACTTGAGTGACAGCAACTGTTGTTTGTTGTATTTTAACGCAAATATTATTTGTTTCACAAAAAAGCGTCCCCAGACCTCCTACGGGGTCTCCACCCCTGGACCCGCTGGGGGACTTACGCGTTCCCAGATCCCCAGTCTTCTTTTATGTCCCCCCAATAATCCTGTGAGATCGACGCCCTTGATCGCCTGCACGCCGTGCATAGATGTGGTCTACTTATACAACTCTCGCGGACAGCATGGTCTATGTGTGTGTGCGCGTCTGTGTCAGTCTGTGTGTTGAGCATACTGCGAGTTGTACAAAAAGACTGATCCGATCGTGAACCGGTTTGGGGTGACGGCTTGTAACAGACTGAGGAATCGTATATAGGATGGGGTGCAAATGCCCCACCAGAAGTAGCACTGTTGAGGGTATGACATAGGAATTTTCAGTCCAGCTGGCTGCTCTAAGTTACTTTGTACACGTTTGTTTTTACGTCAATACTTTTCTGTTAATGTTGAGATAATTTTGAAGAATTTGCTGTCTAGAGCTAATTTTCCAACGTAATTTGTTTTAAAATGAATTTTTATGACAATGAATTAATGATATCGTAAAAGTCCTAATGATCTTATAAGTCAGAATACAAATTTTTCATTTTTTTATTAATCTCTGTATTATAGCCTGATTAGATGGTAATTTGGTGTGCAATTTCTAGATCATACCTTACTGCAGTTGCATTATTTAGAAATTGTAATGTGCCTCACTGTAGGTTGTACTGGTCTGATCCTGGAGTGGGAAGCATTGCTTACATACACCTGAATACTCGCGAGAAACGAGTACTAGTTGCTGCTGAGTATTCAGCCCAGCTCTATGGATTAACTGTATTTCAGGTATTCATCGAATTAGATCTAATATTTTATCGTCACTCTTCGTACAAAGTATCATCTGTATATTGTAAAATGATTTATTGTGTGTTTCTGAATATTGATGCAACATTTCTAACAAAATATATCCATTTTATACAGCCAACGTCAATATTAACATTGATAACGTTTTACTCCATAGTATTCGTATGTTATGATGCAGCTTTTTGTGCTATACAACTCAGTTTTATCTTGCGCTTAGTGAAGTGATGTATTTATTTACGAAAAATATTGCGTTAATGTTTAATGTCTAGTGATGTTACTGCAGAATTACGTAACGTGGACAAACTCGTCTGAACCACTGGAGTTTCTCGTTGACGACGTGGAAGGACTTCGAAAAGCGAACGTTCAGTTGAACGTATCGCAGCCACCACTGCCGTCATACAACGAGTCGTATTCTGTGATACTTCTCGACCGCTATCTGCAGCCACAAGTTTCGAGTACGCACTTTATATACTAGCTTTTTGTACGACCATAACATATTCTTTTTTCTCGTAAAATTGACGTTTATGTAGCGCAAACGTTGCTAGATTTTATTTTTTTTACTTTTTTTATTGATTAAACGGTTTTGCCTTTTAGTGATAACTTAACTACAGGTGATCCTATCAGTATTAAAGCACTAACGTCCAAGCATTTGCAAATGCAAATTGGCCATTGTATTTTAAAACTTTGATAATTTAACAATTCATTTGCTACTTTGTCAGTTGTTTGACGATTTTGTCATTGTTGCAAACTGCTATACTCTGTTCACGTACTTACTTACTATTGTATCGAGTGATACGCCCTAGCTCCGCTGGTACTCATTTTGTACCTTACACATGAAGGGCGGCTAGGCTGAGTTAAATTCCACGGAAACGGTTTCCTCATAGCATCCTCGTAGCATCCTCTTGTCATCCTCACGAGGATGTCACGAGGAAATCGGGCGTGTCGGACGTGCCGGACAAGTATGCTGCGAGGATCCTTGCAATGATGTCTGGCGTGTCGGCTAGCATGTTATGAGAATGTTACGAGAATTCTATGAGTAAACTGCTTTCGTGGAATTTAATCTTGACACACCGAGACAGTTTGCCCGTCGAAAACCAGTCGCCCATTTCAGTGCAACCTCGGGCCCGATGATTGATGATCGAGGTCGCGCTGCTGCTGAAGGAGCGTTCATAATCTCATCTCATCTCATCTGGGACAGTGGTCCCCATCTGAGACAGTTCAATTTAGCCCAGTTCGTATGAGATGAGTGTATACGTGTTGTGTGCCAGCAGCTGGATGTAAGAAGTCATCGGGCAGTTCACTATGTCAACATCACTGCATCTCAGTTGAACAGCAGTCCAGTCGCTGCAGCTGTGCCATCGGATTTACACTCAACGATGACCAACGATCATGCGACACCGGTCAGTATCCACTAAATATATAATAAAATATTTATTACATTGGCCGCGTCCATCGGTAGGTGTAAAGCATCGGTCTGGTATTCGGCTGTCTGTCTGTCTGTTTGTCTGCCCTATCTTGCGCACAACTGACTCACCTGTAAGGAAGCACCCTGCACGGCCAGCGCACGTTTCGTACCCTCTGTACGAGGGTCGATACACTTGCTATAAGCTTATACTTCCACGAATAAACGGGTCATGTGCTACGAAGCCACCCAGTTTGACATGGCTGCGACCAATCAACTGATACGACGGGATCGACTATGGTGGTCGTGCAGTTGAATGTTGTTATTATCATTAGCCGGCATCACCAGCAATGGTGCTAGATGCGGGCTATAGCTACAGATACCTGACGTAACGTGCTCCGTATCTCTCTCCGTCTGTCTGTTTGTTCGTTTGTGTGTGTCGGTCACGACCGTGAGCCCTGCAAATACGGCTGAACTGACGGAGATGCCGATTGACGGAAATACTCGCAAGGGGCCAAAGGAGCCGTGTATTTGATAGGCGCCATCTGGCGAATAGGACCAAACGATCCGTGCTCGGCGGCGTTGTGAGCCGTCCTTACCATCTACTGCAGCAACTCGTTGTAACCGTTGCCGTGTCGTAGAGCTGGTGTTGGAGTCGTTCGTGCTGTTCGCCGACCCGTATCACAAGCAGCTCTACCAGCTGCCGAGCGGAAACGACGTCGTTCGTGGCGTGGCGATGCCGACCGACGTACAGTTTCCCGTCAGCGTCGACGTGTCCGCCGACCAAGGACTCGTCTACTGGATCGACTCCGGCGCTCGCAGCATCGTCAGCTCTCACTTCACCGACGACCGGCACACCGTCCTTGCCAACCTCCCGCCAGGTGCTTACTAGCAGACGGTTGGTTGGCGGCTTGGCCGTAGCGGTGGCGTCGTTCGTCGCATGAACGAAGTTACTCTACGTTGAGCCCGGTTAGGACTGGGATGGGTGACCGTCTTTGGGCCGGTATACCACCTCGGTATGTAACCAAACTATCTGGGTCATCTCAGCATTGCATTCCTTCAGGTCGCTAATCTGAGTACAGCCTTAATTGGCTGGAGTAAAGGCGGGAATGTCACTTCTGAGGGGTGGAAGGTAACACTGTGTGATCCAAATATGGCACATAAGTTCACGCAACGGTGAAGCTGATAGATTGTTGCAAACTGCTATATTGTGTTTACTTACTTTACGTTTACTGAACAAACTACCCTCGATCGAGGTCAGACCGACCACGTTATCCTAACTCTAACCCTCTATCTTGACTTTGACCTGTGACCTTGACTTTCAGTCGTCTGCGAAATATGGCCATGACCCATCCACATGCCAACAATCGAAAAACATCATGGAAACAGACAGACAGACAGACGCTACCGACCGCAATACCTTCCTCGCTATACCGCGGTCGATGGCAAGTTTCAGCTGCTGCAGGCGAATCCGCACGTTGCGCTGCGTCAAGACCATATTCCACGGGAGCATTTTCCCCGTAGCATCCTCGTAGCATCCTCTTAACACGTCTGATATGCTCGTAACATGTTAGCGACATCCTCGTAACATTTTCTATGAGAATGCTACGAGGAAACTGCTCTTCACGCCCGTCGTATTGTATACAAAGATGGACGCGCTCAGTGCGATAAACTGGCGACGATCGTCCGTCCAACTGAGCTGTCACGGTCGACGTGCCCTGGCGAATTGTTTCGTAGTCCAGATCTTGAGTTCCAGAGAGAAGATATAAGAACCGTTATTTTTAGAGGTAGCCTACTTGAATTTCATTCCGGAACAATGTAGGATAAACCGATGATAGCCAGTGTGCTAACAAAGAGCTTCATACTTTAGCCGTTTCGATAGAAGACCGATTTGTGACAGACGGACGGACAGACAGACAAACAGAATGAGTTAGAATGTTGTGTGGTATGCTGACGTACGAGCTGTTTTCTTGGTTGCTGCTTTGAGTCGAAGTTAACAGGTCTGAGTTATGTCACGACAACCGCAATGCAAAAACTGCGGAATTTCAGAATTTGACAAGTTTGATTAATTACCGAAACATATCTATGTCGGAGCTAGTTGACTGCTTTGTTTGTTCGTGCGTTATGCCCTATTCACACATGAAACTCGACAGATTCGTCGCGTTAGCGTCGGGGGTGTGAATTAATCTTAAGAAATACACGTAGACCTACTAACTGCTGACTAACTGACTTCGTCTGTTACTGTTTTCGAAACAAATTCGATTAAAAGCGGCTGGAATACCAATTCGATGCAGCTATATGGCTAAAATTTAATTTAATTTAATTTAATTTAATTTCACGGACGCTAGCCGGTGTCTGTACAGGAAGCGGGGCCGTTCGGTTGGCGTTCAGTGACGTGTCTCGACGTCTGTACTTCACCGACTCTCAGTCGGGTTCCATCAACGTCGTCGACGTACGACAGTCGGACACCTCACCACGACCGATCGTCACCGGTCTCAATGATCCGCGACCGATCGCCGCCCATCCGCAAGACAGGTTCGACTACGGCATACATTCTAGCGTCCAACAGATATTCTACAATGTACAGGGACGTAGCCAGACATTGGCTTGGGGGGGGGCTTCAGCCCCACCCCCCAAACGAAATGTTAGCTCTTCCAAACAGAGTTCATCGATTTTGATATTTTTGTGTGACAGTGAACAAAAGGGCATTATTTCACACAAAATACCTCAAAAATTTTCTGGAGATGGGGCACAGCCCCCACCCCAGATCCCAC
>Ga0209782_1001837_pt1 | contig 11453 bp, 11 predicted proteins | sample WorMetmaBAHAMAS1_FD_187390 | JGI IMG/M metagenome (GOLD analysis project Ga0209782, IMG submission 187390) | Marine gutless worms symbiont microbial communities from Max Planck institute for Marine Microbiology, Germany - Inanidrilus... | ecosystem: Host-associated > Annelida > Digestive system...
GCGGCGGCCTGTTGGTCGGCGCGATCTTCGGCGTAGCGGGTGGCGATGCCTTGACCGGCGAGGAGGTCGAGGCCTCCCTGGTCTGCGTTTTCGACCTGACCAAGGCCGCCACGCAGGCGTGGAGCGCTGGCGACAAGGTCTACTGGGACGACACCAACAAGGTCGCGACCAAGACCGCCACCGGAAACACCTTGATCGGCACGGCCGTCGAGGCGGTGGCCGAAAATGGTCTGAAATCAACCCTTGAACAAGACGGATACTTCTGATGTCTGCAGTGGGCGCGGCGATCGATGTCTTGTTCGGGGACCCAAACCTCGCCCGTGAAGCGGTCTACCGCGTCCAGGGCACTGGCGATCCGGTCGCCATCCGGGTCATCGCTCGCCGTCCCGACCAGGTATTCGACTTCGGAGACACCCGCGTCCACACGGAGACCTCCCTGTTCGATGTCCGTGTCTCCGAGGTCCCGAGCCCGCGTCCCGGGGACACCCTTGAGGTCGATGGAGAGACGTTCGTCGTTCAGGGCGAACCGGTGCGAGACAGCGAGCGGCTGATCTGGACCTTGGATGCGAGGCCGTCGTGATTTGCGGCCGCTCCGTATGCGTTCCCCATCGGATTTTCCATGAAGCTCGCCGCCACCATCGTCGGTTCCATCAAGGCCGATCTGCAGGCCGAGATGCGCGGCATCGAAAAAGCCGTGGTGGCGGGCGTCAAGGAGGCCGGCGACGGTCTCAAGGGGAGCTTGCGCAAGCAGGTGGTTTCCGCCGGGCTCGGAACAAGGCTTGCCAGGACCTGGCGGAGCCGAGCCTATCCGAACAAGGGTCATGACGCGGCGAGCCTGGTCTGGTCGAAGGCGCCTCAAATCATTCGCACCTTCGACGAAGGAACGGTGATCCGGAGCAAATCCGGCTTCTGGCTCGCCATTCCGACGCCAGCGGCGCCGAAGCGCGGGGTCGGTGGCAAGCGCATCACCCCGGCCAACTTTCCGGAGCATCGCTTCGGGCCGCTGCGGTTCGTCTACAGGGCGCGCGGTCCCTCGTTGCTGGTCGTCGACAGCGTCCGTGTTAGCGCCAAGACCGGTCGGGTGGGACGACGCACAAAAGGGGGTGCATTCACCAGGACCGGCCGGATGAAGGCCGGCATCGCCACGGCGGTCATGTTCCTGCTGGTGCCCCAAGTCCGGATGCCGAAACGGTTGGACGTGCGGCGGGCGGCGGAGCGCTGGTCGCGGCGGCTGCCGTCGTTGATCGGTCGGCATATGCAATCGGAGTGAGACCTTGGCCGCAAGCAAGACCGAACAGATCTTGGAGGCGCTCAGGGTTAACCTGGAAACCGTGCCCGGCGCCAAGGTGGAACGAAACACCGTGGTGCCAGAGAAGATCCCCGCTGGCGGCTTGATCGTCCTCCGCGATGGCGATCCGGGCGAACCGGACACGGCGCTGGGCGGTTTTGGAAACGCCTACTACAGCCACGCGATCGAGGTCGAGGTCTACGTCGAGGCGGGCGATGCGGCCTTCGACGCCCTGCTCGGCGAGATCGGAACCGTGCTCGATGCCGATCCCACGCTCGGCGGTCTCGCCTTCGGCATGACCTATGGCCGCCCTGACGTCGACGCCGAGGCGGTGGCCGGCGCGTCAGGCATTAAGGGCGGCACGATTACCGTGACCGTCGAGTATGAGTCCGTGAGCCCCCTCGGCTAACCACCGGGGGCCGAGTTCCTACCAATATCAGGAGACCATGAGATGGCCCGATCCTACGGCGCCAACGCGTCGCTGTTGCTCAAGCGGGAGACCGCCTACGGCACAGAGGCCAGTGGCAACTATGTGCGCATGCCCTTCAACCGCTGCTCCCTCGGGAGCGAACAGGGGTTGATCGATGATCCGGTGCTGGGCCAGGGGCGCGATCCTTTGGCGCCGCTGCAGGACGTGATCAACGACGAAGGCGACATCGTCGTGCCCATCGATCCCCGCTACCTCGGTTTCTGGCTGACCGATTTGCTTGGCGACCCGGCGACGACGGACAATCTCGACGGCACCTTCGATCACGTCTTCGCCTCGGGCGCCCAGGACGTCCCGAGCTACTCCATCGAGGTCGGTCAGCCGGAGGTGCCGGCGTTCTTCATGCACACCGGCGTCAAACTCAATTCCATAGCCCTGGAATTCCAACGCTCGGGCGCGGCGGCGGCCACCATCGGCGCCGTGGCCCAAGGGGAGACCCGATATGGCGCGTCGCAGGGCGGCACGCCGACCTCGCTCGCCTTCTCGCGCATCAGCCAGTTCCAGGGCTCGATCACGCGGGGCGGTGCCTCCGTTGGCAACCTGACCGGCGGGTCGCTGACCTACGCCAACAATCTGGAAAAGATCGAGACCATCCGCTCCGATGGCCTGATCGACGGCGCCGACCCGACCGTGGCCGCACTCACCGGGCGCATCGACGTGCGCTTCTCCGATACCGGACTGATCGACGATGCGGCGAGCGGCACGCCTGTGGACCTGGAATTCGGCTATACGCTGAGCGCCACCGCCAAGGTCTTGTTCACGGCCCACGAGGTCTACCTGCCGAAGCCCAAACTGGCGGTGGACGGTCCAGGCGGCGTACAGGCGAGTTTCGATTTCCATGGCGCGAAGAACGATGCAGCAGGCCGGATGCTGACCGTCACCCTCATCAACGATCTGGATGGGACCGATTACGCATGATCAGTCTGAAGACGCAAACCGAGCCTTACGACATCGAACTGCCCTATGGCGTGACGGTCACCGTCAAACCCCTGACCACGGCCGGCATGGCGGCGGCGCAGGCCGCCGCGCGGCGCCGCGTCGAGAGTCTGGAGGCGCGGGCCCGGGAACGCCGGGAAAGCGGTCTGCCGCTGGAAGGGTTGCCAGACCTCGTGGACGAGGCGGAACGGGACGGCCTATTTCAGGACCTGCTGATCAAGGAGCTCGGTACCCGGCATATCACGGCCTGGTCGGGCGTCGAGGACGACCCGCCGGTCACGCCGGAGAACGTCGCGGCCATCCTGGAGCTCTATCCCGTCGGCGAACGGTTCTTTCAGGAGTTCACGCTGAGGCAGGTGCTCCTGAACGCGGCAAAAAACGGATCAGGGCCCTCTGCCGCTGGCATTTCCGGCCAGGCGGAGGGCCCGGATACTGCGAAGGGTGCCGCCAGGAAGGCGGGGCCTGCGCGGAAGGCGGGGTAGGCGCGGCGGGCGAGCGCTGCCCCTATCACGAACATGCCCTTCGGACATCGGAGGAGCACCAGGCCTGGGACGTACTCATGGCTTGTCTCAGACAGCTCCGGCTCGCGCCATCGGGTCATGTCATCGGCCTTGACTTGGGTGTCGCCATGAAGATCGCGGAGGCGCGGGGCTGTGATCCCGGCGTCGTCTCCGAACTGCTGCAGGCGGCCGAGGCCGGGCTGGTTGAGGCGTTTAACGATAAGGATACCGATTGATGGCCAAGGCGAAGCATACCTATGCCGTTCGCCTGGCGGTCGAGGGCGGCGGCAAGGTCAAGGCCGAGCTGGTTTCCGTCGGGCAAAGTGGCGAGCGATCGCTGAAGAAGATCGACGCGGCCGGCACAAGGGCGTCGCGCGGTCTCTCCAATCTGACCGACCGGGCCAAGACGCTTCGCGTCGGCATGCGGGCGCTTGGCGGCGCGCTCGCCGGTGTCGCCGCGGTCGGTGGCTTGGCGACACTGATCGACCGGTCCATCAGCGCCGCCGACGCGGTGGGCAAGACCGCCGACAAGATCGGCGTCGGCGTCGAGGCGTTGCAGGAGTTGCGCTACGCCGCGCAGCTCGCCGGCGTCGAGCAACGCACCATGGACATGGCCTTGCAACGGTTTACGCGCCGCGTCGCGGAGGCGGCCAAGGGAACCGGCGAGGCCAAACAGGCACTGGCTCAGATGGGCATCGCGCTCAAGGACCAGCACGGCAACATCCGCCGCTCCGAGGACCTGTTGAACGACGTCGCGGAGGCCTTCAAGCGCACGACCGATCCGGCGGAACGGCTTCGGCTGGCCTTCAAGCTGTTCGACAGCGAGGGCGTCTCCATGGTGAACATGCTGGTCGGCGGTGCTGAGGCTTTAGAGGCGACGAGACGCCGGGCCCGCGACCTCGGCATCGTTCTCGACAAGGATCTGGTCAGAAATGCAGAGAAGGCGCGAGACGAGCTCGACACGCTGGGCAAGGTGATTTCCGCCAATCTCACCCGCGCCGTGCTCGATCTGGCGCCGGTCATTGCCGATGCGTCTTCGGAGCTGGCCGATCTGGCGAGTAGTGCCGGCGTGGCCTATGAGCAGCTCAAGCTCCTGGCCCAGGGGGATTTCAACTTCGAGGGCCTGAGTCTGCGCGGCACCAAGTCGGTTGTCGAGGACCTGCGCGAGGACGTTCGATTCTTGCGGGCCGAGCGGGACGCCTTGGGCGACGGCGTGCTCGACGATATCCGCCGCCGCTACGTCGAGTGGCAGCTCGAGCGCAAGGAGCGCGCACTCCAGCAGTGGCAAGCGAAGCTCGCCTGGATGCAGCGGGACCAGGGAGGTGGGCGGACGCCACCGTCGACGGATGCCGGCACGACGTCCGATGCCATCGAGGCGGATATTCGTGCGGTCCAGGAGCGGGCACGGCGCATCGCCCAGATCGAGAAGGACCTGCAGAAGCAGTTGTTCGACGCCACCCACGAGGGGGCCGGTCGTATTCGGGCGGAATACGAACGCCTGGTCGCCGAAATGCAGACTCTGATCGCGCCGGATGCCAACAATCTGGAGAAGGTCGGCGAGATCATGGCGCAGGCCGCCGCCGTTCGCGATGCGCGGCTCGCCCAACTGGCGGCGCAAGAGCAGGAGGCGGCGCGGCGACGCGCCGATGCCAATCGCAAGATCGTCGATGGCTTGCGAACGGAACGCGACGAATTGGCGATGACCGATCGCGCGCGCTTCGTCTCCCAGGCCTTGCGGCGTCTGTCGGAGGACGCGACCGATGAGCAACGTCGCCAGGTCCGCGACCTGGCAGGCGCACTCTTCGATGAGCGTGAAGCCATCGAGGCTCGCAACAAGGCCGAGCAGGGGGCGATCAAGCTCAGGGAGAAGGGGAAGGCCCTCACCGACAGTCTGCGCACGGCGGAAGAAGCCTACAAGGCCGAACTCGCGGAGTTGAACGAACTCCTCAGCGAGGGCGCGATCAGCCAGGAAACCTTCGCCCGCGCGACCGAAGATGCCTACGAGCGGATGCTGCGGGCCAGCGAGGACTGGTCGGCGGGCGTCATCCGGGTGCTTCGGGACTACGGCGACGAGGCCGGTGACGCGGCGCGGCAATTCGAAGACGTCACCTCGAGCGCTCTCAAGGCTTCGGAAGACGCTTGGGTCGAGTGGGCCCGGACCGGAAAGTTGTCGGTCGGGGATTTCTTCTCGACCATCGAGAAGGCAGCGCTACGGGCGGCCTATCGGCTTCTGATCTTCAAGCCCATGGAGAGCTTCCTCGAAGGACTGATCGGAAGCTTCAGTTTCGATTTCTTCGGTTCGTCGGGTGGCTCGTCCACGCCCCCGATCCTCGATGCGCCCGCCTATGGCACCGGCGGCTACGCCGTGGCGCATGCGGGCGGGGTGATCGGCAAGACGCTGCTGCCACAACGTTCTGTCGAGCATCGAGCGTTCGATGGGGCGCCGCGCTTTCATGGTGGCGGTCTGGTGCCGGGCGAAGTCCCGGTTATCGCCAAGCAGGGAGAAGTGATCGGCTGGCCGCGACAGATGCGTGAGGCCTTCGGGTCCGAAGTCGTGGTGCAGGTGATCGATCAGCGCAGCAGCGGCGCCCGACCGGAGGTCTCCAGCGAACGCGGTCCCGATGGAAGGCGCCTGATCCGGGTGCTGATCCGAGATGAAGTCAACCGCGGCATCGCCCAGGGAGCGTTCGACCAGACCATGAGCAGCGCCTATGGCATCAACCGGCGGGGCGTGCCCCGATGACCAGCCCGGCCTGGCCGGCGAGCCTGCCGCAGGAACCGCTGGCACAGGGGTTCAGCGAGCAGGCGCCGAACATGGTGATCCGCTCGCAGATGGAAGCGGGTCCGCCCAAGGTGCGCCGGCGCTTCACGGCGGGAATTCGGAACATCGAGTGCCAGGTGCGTCTGACGCCAGCCCAGGTCGATCTGCTGGATACGTTTTTCGACGCGACCATCGCCGGCGGGGCGCTTCCGTTTGACTGGAAGCACCCGAGAGACGGCACGGCCGTGTCCTTCCGGTTTGTCGAGCCGCCCAGCTACACGCCCGTCGCAAGGGGCACGCTCTGGCAAGCGTCCCTGCGCCTGGAGATCTTGCCATGAGCCGAACGTTATCCCAGGCCGCGCGCCAGGCGGTGAACGCGCAGGAAACCGAGGAGGTCTTTCTTCTGCTGCTGACCCTCGATCACGAAGATCTCGCTGTACCCATCCGCGTGGTCAACAACACGGAAGATGTGGTCAGTCGCGGCGATACCTTTATCGCCTATCCTTTCGAGATCGCGCTCCCAGATGAGGATCCCGATAGCGTCGCCCGGGTCACGCTTCGTATCGACAACGTCGACCGGGAGATCGTCAAGAACCTGCGGGTGATCTCCTCGCCGCTCTCGGTCGGCCTTGAAGTGGTGATGGCCGCTTCGCCCGATACGGTCGAGGCGGGGCCCTTCAACATGACCCTGGTGTCGGCCGAGTACGACGCGCTCACCGTCACCGGCGAGCTCACCTTCGAGGATGTGCTCAACGAGCCGTTTCCGGGGCACAGCTATGTGCCGAGCGAGTATCCGGGGCACTTCTAATGTTACCCGATTGGGTGAATGCCTATGTCGGCCTGCCGTTTCGGGCGCATGGCCGCGACCGGGACGGCGTCGATTGCTGGGGCCTCGTCCGGCTCGTGCTCGCCGATCAATTCGGAAGGCGGTTGCCGTCCTACGCCGACGGTTATTCCTCCGTCGAGGACGCCAAGGATATCGGCCGTCTGATCCGGGGCGAGATGGGCCCGTGGCATCCGGTGGCGCCCGGCGCGGAGCGGCCGGGTGACGTGGTGCTCATGCGCCTCATGAACCAGCCCATGCATGTGGGCGTGGTCGTCGCCGCCGGATGGATGCTGCACATCGAGGACGGCATCGACGCCTGTCTTGAACCTTATGACGGCGCCAAGTGGCGCCGCCGTGCCCTGGGGCTCTATCGCTATGACGGTTGACGAAAACGCTCTGCGGCTGATCGCCTGCCCACGCCCGTTTTCCGCTGAGCGCATCGATCGGGCCGTCCCCGCTGGCGTTTCCATAGCCGACATCATGGATTCGCTCGGGATCGACCCGATCCTTGTGGCCCATGCCCATGTCTGGATCACGGACGGGGCGATGACCGCCGACCCGGCCATGGTGCCTCGGGACCGATGGGCGCGCGTGCGTCCCAAGGCCGGCGCCGTGGTCACCCTGCGGGTCGCGCCGGGTAAGGGCGGCGGGGGCGGCAAGAACCCGCTTCGCACCATCCTGACCATCGCCGTGGTGGCCGCCGCCTTCGTGCTGGGGCCGGCCGTCGGCGCGGCCATGGGGCTGCCGACCGAAGCGGTGATCTTCGGCCAGACCATCAATCTGGCCTCCGCCATCGGCGGTGCGGCGATCACGCTTGTCGGCAACCTAATCGTCAACGCCATCGCGCCGCCGCCGAGGCCGAAACTCGCGGAGCTTTCGATCGGTGGTCCGCAGAGCCGCACCAGCCCGACGCTCGCGATCACCGGCACGCAGAACCGCGCCAACCGATATGGGTCCGTACCGCGCATCTACGGCCGCCACCGGGTGTTTCCGACCCTGGCGGCCCATCCGCACACCGAGGTCGAGGGTGACGCTCAATATCTGCGCATGCTGTTCGACTTCGGCTACGGGCCCCTGGAACTCTCGGATTTGCGTATCGGCGCCATCCCGCTGGCCCAGTTCGAGGGCGTGGAGACCGAGATCCGGCAGGGTTATGCGTCCGACGCACCGATCACGCTCTACACCGACACCATTCGCGAGGATCAGTACTCGCTGAAGATCACCAGCGATGGCGGTCCGGAGGTCCTGGAGACCCGTGACGGCGCTGACGAAATCATCGCCGACATAACCTTCCGCGGCCTGGTTCGCTTCGATGACAGCGGCAACCGGCAGGATCGCTCCGTCGATATCAAGGTCGAGTACCGGCTCGCCGGGTCTTCCGATCCATGGACCGAGCATGCCACCGCGACCTACACGGCGGCGACCGAGCAGGTCGTCCGCAGGGGCGTGCGCATCGTGACGCCCGCGAGCGGTCGGTACGAGGTTCGTTTCACCAGGCTGACCGCCGACAACACGTCGACCCGTATCCGCGACGACAGCTTCGTCTCGGCGATCCGAACCGTCCAGCACACCGCACCCGTGAAGGCGGCCGGCCGCTGCCTCGTCGCCATGCGTATCAAGGCAACAGATCAACTGAACGGCATCGTCAATCAGTTTTCGGCGGTGACGCAGGCCCTTCTGCCGGTCTGGGATGGCGGGCAGTGGATCGAACAGGTGACACGTCATCCGGCCTGGGCCTATCTCGATGTGTTGCGAGGCGCGGCCAACAGGAGGCCAGTGGCCGACGAGAGGCTCGACCTCGGCGCATTCAAGGCTTGGGCCGATGCGACGCCCGAGTTCACCTTTGATGCGGTCATCGACTACCCGACCACCGTGTTTGAGCTGCTGCGCGACACAGCCGCCGCCGGTCGGGCCGGGTTCGGCATGCGGGACGGCAAGTTCTCGATCGTTCGCGACGTCGCGCAGACCGTGCCGATCCAGCACTTCACGCCGCGCAATACGATGGGGTTCCGGGGCATCAAGCCCTTCACCCAGGTGCCCCACGGTCTCAAGTGCCGCTTCGTCAATCCGGATCGCGACTGGCAACAGGACGAAGTGATCGTCTATGCCGACGGTTACAGCGAGACGAACGCGAGCCGCTTCGAGACTCTGGAACTCTTCGGCTGCACCAGCTCCGATCTTGCCTGGAAGCACGGGCGCTATCATCTGGCGGTCGGCAAGCTGCGTCCCGAGACCTACGAGATCTCCGTCGACATCGACCATCTGGTCTGCACGGCGGGCGATCTGGTCAAGGTCAGCCATGATGTGCCGCTCTGGGGCAGCGGCTGGGGATGGGTGAAAGACATCACCTTTGACGCCAATGGCGATGCGATCTCGGTTGCGCTTGATGACGTGATCGCCATGGAAGCCGGCAAGACCTACGCTGTCCGCTTCCGGCACGCCGACGGCGCCAGCAGCGTCGCGAGTGTCGTCACGCAGGCGGGTGAGACCGACACCCTCGCGTTTCTCCAGCCCGTCCCGGCGATGGCATCGCCGGAGCCGGGCGACCTTGTGCTCTTCGGCGAGGCGGCCCGAGAGAGTGTCGACCTGATCGTCAAGGCGATCCGTCACTCAGGCGACTTTCGCGCCACGCTGACCTTGGTCGACGCGGCGCCGGAGGTTCACCAGGCGGATCTCGGCCCCATACCCGAGTTCGACTCGCTCATGACGTTGCCGCCGCTGGTCGAGCGTCAGACGCCGGCGGCCCCCGTCGTGGACGAGGTGGTGTCCGATGAAAGCGTGCTCGTCGTCGGCGCGGACGGTCGCACGCAATCTCGGATCGTTGTCCGGGTGGCCCTGAACGCCGGACTGAACGACCCGGCCGAGTACATTCATGCCCATTACCGCCTCGCGGGAAGCGCCGAGCAGTGGCGCGTTTTGCCGCCGGCGCCGTCGGCATCGGGTGAGATCGCGGTGCAGCCGGTCGAGGATGGTGTCGCCTACGACATCCGCCTTCGGTCGGTCAGTCGCGACGGCCTGGCCTCCGAGTGGACGGAGGTTCTCGGCCACATTGTGGTGGGCAAGACCACACAGCCCTCCGACGTGGTCGACTTCCAGGCGACGCGTCGGGCCGATGGCGTGCAGCTTTCCTGGGATCCCGTCAGCGAACTCGACGTGGTCGGCTACGAGATCCGGGACGGCGAGTCCTGGGATGTCGGCACCGTGGTGACCAATCGGCACCGCGGCACGTCCCTGTTCGTGGCATTGGCCGATGCCGAAGATCATCGGTTTCACATTCGCGCCGTCGACGAGCTGGGACTCCGAAGCGTCAGCGCTGTCAGCGTTGTCGCGTCCGTGGTGCCGCCCGCCGATGTCGCGGGCTTCGATGCGGTTCCCCAGGGGGAGCATGTCCGCTTCTCGTGGACCTCGCTGCCCATCGCCGGCGTTGAATATGAGATCCGCGCGGGCGAGAGCTGGGGGCAAGGGCGGTTCGTCGGTCGGTCCGCCGGGGACCATCTGGTGGCGCTCTGGCCGGTTCAGGCCCCCGCCGATGAGACCTTCTGGTGCAAGGCGGTCTCGGCCGCCGGGCTCTACAGCCAGACCGCAGCCTTCGGCACGACGCGATTGGCGCCGCTGTCCGATCGCAACGTCATCGTGCTAAGCGACCGGAAGGCGCTCGGCTGGCCAGGCGTCAGCCATGAGCTCGAGGTCGTGACCGACGGGCTCCTGGCATTGGCGCGCAGCGGCGGTGTGAATGCGCCCAAGGGCGCACACTACTTCAGCGTCGATCTCACCAAGACCTTCCGGGCGCGCAATTGGCTGGCATCCGGCATCGTCGCCATCCCGGCCGACCCGCCGGCCTGGTCCGACGCGACCTTTGCGTGGGACGCGGTCCAGGCGAATGCGCCGTGGCTACCGGTGGGCGATGCCGATGGGGCCGAACTCCGGACCGTGATCGCCCTCGAGAAGCCGCCCGCGAACGACCTCGTTGAGGGTTTCACGCTCGACGGCGACACCCTTGGCCTCAAGGGTGCCGCGGCCTCGGAGGCCCTCGGGATCGGATTTGCCGACGGCCGCTTCGCCCAGGAGCTTCACGTCCGCGACACCACCCAGGTCGCCTGGCCTCTGAGCGTGCCGGCGGAGTTCTCGACCACGTTCGATCTTCGCTTCGATGAACTGTTGGAGGAGCCGCAAATCTACCTGGTCTGGTCCGGGGGCTCCGGCGCCTTGAGCCTCGGCTACGACCCGAATGTCGGCCTCTATTACCTCGAAGACCATCTCGGCAACCGGGTCGGCCTGACCCTCGCGCGGATCGCCGGCGACATCGTCACTTTCGGGGTCTCCCAGTCGGCCACGGAGCGGGCCCTGCATGCCGCGTCCTGGAAGACGGGTGATGTGGCGAGCGCCAGTCAATCTCTCGCACCACTCGGCGCCTTCGACGAGCTGCGGCTCTACCCTTAACGGAGAAATGGGATGGACGCCTCCCACCCCTGATGTTCTCGGGCTGGAGGGATTGGTTGGACCCTCACGGGCCGACGGCATCAAAGTACCGAGTGGGAAGAGCAAGCTCTTTGCCGGCAAACCGGAGGGTACGAGATGAAGACTAACAGAACCGTGGTCGGTGTGGATACGGCAAAGCGCGTGTTCCAGCTGCACTGGGTCGATATGGAAACGGG
>Ga0209782_1001838_pt1 | contig 11447 bp, 8 predicted proteins | sample WorMetmaBAHAMAS1_FD_187390 | JGI IMG/M metagenome (GOLD analysis project Ga0209782, IMG submission 187390) | Marine gutless worms symbiont microbial communities from Max Planck institute for Marine Microbiology, Germany - Inanidrilus... | ecosystem: Host-associated > Annelida > Digestive system >...
CCACCACCACCACCACCACCAGCAGCAGCAGCAGCAGCAGCAGCAGCAGGTGCGTGCTGGGAGCAGGTGAACCAGCCGGAGATGAGCTGGTGATAGTCGACGCGCGACGACGACTGACTGGCAGTGGTCAGTAAGTAAGCCGGTTCACTAGCTCGACGTCTTTGAGCACTGCTAGTCGTCGTGCTGCCTACAGTGACCATGATGCGGGCTGGTTGGTCGGACGGCGGCTCCCAGTTGACGTTGCTAGTCATCAGCTTGTTGTCAAAGTCTGACAACAACGTGTCTCTGAAGCCAGACACTGTCTGCTGGCGCTGGACCCGTGACGTACCGGCGTGACTATGAAGGCCGGCGTGAGTCTGTTGTTGGTCGGTTGTGGTCTGTTGTCTCTGTAGCCGCAGTCTGCGCTGAGTGACGTCACTACATCTCGTCACCTCGAGCCGTCTCTGTCTGACGGCGGCCTGCCGCACTGCGTCAGTCACTATGTGCTCAGCCAGTGCGCTGGCGTACTGGTCCAGGGGCTGTGACGACCTAGCAGCGGGCACCTGCCGCTGTCTGTCAGTCAAGTACTTGTCTAGTTCAGTCTTGCACTGCTGAGCTGCCTCGTTCATCAAGTTATCCACAAAGTGCTCCAGTATACGAGCCGGCTTACCGGCCACACGCTGCTGTGACGCCGCGCTAGACTGCGTGGCGTCATGACCCTCGGTGGTCTGTGACGTCACTTCCTCCTCGATGACTGCGGTCTGGAGGCTGCGATGTGGTTCAAAGTAGTCGTCAAGCAGCAGTTCAGAGCTGATGGAACTACGCTTGCTGGAGCCACTGCTGCGCACTGACACGTCACTCAGACACGAGCTGCGTCGACGCTCGCCTCCTGACGATGACGTACTACTAGTGGACGTCGATGACTCATTGCTGGTCAGTGACAGCTGACCATGCAGCACCAGCTGTGAGCCACGCCTCCCGCCCCCACCGACCGTCATCACAGAGCTGCGCCGATGACTCACCACCGTCTCATCAGCTATTGTCGGTGTCAATGATGAGGATGAAGTGTCCAACTCAAACGACGTGCCACGCGCCAGCACTGACTGATGCTGCTGCTGCTGCTGCTGAGAGCTCTTCACTCGCGACACTCGTGAACACTTGTGATCACGTTCAGTCGTTGAACTGCGTCTATCAGCTGTCAATCAACCACCACACCACACCACACCACTCACACACACAGTGCACTCACGCACCTGCCCACATCTACACCAAGTCTTCACCAATTAACATTATGTCTGGCATACTGCACGCTGTTCTGTTCTGCAACGCAGCTACTGATTCCATATTAATCACATTTATCCACCTCAGACCACCTGGCAAAAGTCAGCAACCAAGATTTCATTTCTGACGACTGCTGTGCAAATTTCAAGAAAAGATATTTAGCAGAACAGTCTGGACAGTTTGCTAAATAAAATCACGCAAAGCAGTGTAGTGCAAGATGTTAGGATACGAGTCAGCACTAGTCTACGTGGTTTATCAACATTGTGATTAATGCAGATCTGACATGCAGCAACATCGTCTCAAACGGCATTTAGCAGCAGAATGGCAAATACATCACATCTGAATGATACAATGTCACAGGCGTAAACTTCATCACAAAAGTGGTGGGGGAGACGCTCACAGCAAGTGCACAGCATAAGCCCATACTAGGTCTTGGGGTGGAGCCCCCAGTGGGGTCCAAGGGCACAGCATTTTTTGTCTTTCGGAATTTCAAATGACGTGCATGCAAATTTGCCAAATTGTTTGTTATCATTTACATCTAAACTACTCAAATATGCTTTATAAAGAACAATGATGTGTTTCTAGACTCCGCGCATGGTCCAGTGCTGTCCCCTGGTGAATCAGTTTATGTCTATGCCACAGAGTTAAATCCACGTGCATGGAGACTATATGCCCTACTTGCGTCGCCTATTGCTGGCCGCTGAGTACAGTGCAACTGCAAACATAGAGTCATCCATCCACCCCCGCAAGTACATACACTTGGTAAGTGAAAACGGGACTTTTGCCAGTTGCAGCAACTATGTGCTATAAACTTGCTAAATATACAGTTAATAGACGTGTTCATAACAAAACAGTGTTAAAGTGTGCTAAAAATCATGCAAACTGGTTCATATTTTGAAGGATGAGACAGCCTCAGTTTTTACACCCTCACACATTAACAACTACTATTGCCCTCGTCAAGTTACATGTCACACTATGCCAACACACTCGCCTGTAACAGACTCGGCTTTGGTTAACCACCGTGTGAGTTTACAAATTACATTACATTTACTTACTTACACTTATTCACTGCTCAGAACCTGAGCCAGCATCAGATTCTGCAAATGAATCGCTCGTTGTTAATTGTTATCATGTCAGCCGCCACGCTGTGTTTGACATCGTCTTCAAATTCATACACGTCGTGCACCTTGTCAGTACGTGGTAAGCTGTAAGTAGCTGTAAGTATACAAGTGTATATCAGAGTATAACAGAAATTTAGGGAGGGTCCATAAAATCTAATGAAGTTTCACTGGTAATTTTCTCCAAGTCCTGAACGTGTTTGCTGAGTGTGATTGTGACTGTACAGTGGAAAGTGCAGTGTTCCTTGTGACTCACCACTACAGCAGGCAGTCGCAGCAGCAGCAGCAGCAGCAGTGGCCGGCAGTGTCTGCAGTGTTGTCCGTGAAAGTTGTTTGAGCAAAGAACACAATCGTAGGATGATGTCAGCGGCAGATGTCGAATGAAGATGTGTTGAACGAGTGGACGGAGCGGACAAGATGTCTGCAGCAAGGCAGAGATGAGCTGCCATACTGCCATAGCATGGATCACCATCACCAATGGCGCAGTGAAACAGACTCACACCATCAACTGTTAGATATTCACTGCTCTCAAGCTGACCAATCAGCACGCGGCTCAGTGCAAGTTCCGGAAAACTGACATCCTGAATGCAAACAATGCAACAAATTACTGCTGTTTTAATAAAATACATGGACACGGTGTGACATTAATGACAAGATGATGATATTATACAACATTGCTTACACGAAGAATGAAATGCATAACAAACTACAACCTCCTAAAAGCTACACACAGCTTAGTCTATCACGCAGAACCACCACAGAAATTTAACAAAAAGAACTGAAAGACAAGACCACAATGTGGTTCAACTAAAAGCCACAGAGGCAGGCATAACCAGACTGTAATCTCTACTAAAAAGTTAAAGCTAACGGATAGTCTACAATATGAAACCGACTATATAGAAGAATGGACATACAATAAACATTCACTTGATATGACCCCTACCTGACGGTCAGGAGCAATAGATGCTACATTATGCATACTGCAATCTGTCTGTCTGTACAACAACAACAACAACAACAACAACAACGATGTAAATGATAACGTGTTTGAGATGAACCTGTATGAGTGAAGTTTCATTGCCAAGCAGCCAGCTGCAGTCACACACCTGACACATAAACATGTGAGTTTCACTCACCAGCTGATCCACATGGTGTCTCTTTGACAAACTGCCTGAGCTATGTTGATGAAAATAACAAAGTCAAACACGGTGGAATCTTGACTGTCAGGCTTGTCATGTTCCAGTGCAGTTACTACATGTAGGGCTACTGTGTGAAAACAACATCATCCGCAAAACTGCAAGTACACAAACTTTCACAAGCCACCAGACGAGGACTGAGACATGGCCACAGCAACACACAAAAAAATCGATGAAGATAAGAGAGACAAACAGACACACAGAGAAACAAACAGACATACTCATCACAATACTCTGCACCACAGAGTTAAATATTCTATCTAGAGTCAATACGTCCAATTAGAACAGCAGAAAATTTTGTAGCTTGTGGCCATGTTTTGCCGGTGCGTACGATGGCTTCGGCTTGGCTGGCCAGCACGCGGGCCATGCTCTGCACCACTCCCTGCCGGGTTCATGCAGAGTAGCTGACATGGAGTCAGTAGAATGCAGCGTGATAACAAATAATACCTGGAGCAGGTGACTGGCACTGGTCTGCAGTGCTGCGGTGTTGGTAGTTGTGTGCACAGGACACAGACGACTCGAGCAGTTCAACAATTCCTCTCTACTTACAGCCTCTTTCACAACCTAAACAATGCCATGGTCAGCACTGCAATGGTGATAGGCTGGCGCTAGTAACATCCTGTAATGAAGTAATTTATATCGTACTCACTGACAACTTCATAAGTACATACTTATAACAGTCACAAGCTGGTACTGGCACACTGCCTAATCAAGGTGCACTCAGAAATACCATTACAATAATGAACATAACAGTGCATTATGAAAGTCTGTAAGAGATGCATACCTTCCAGTACAGTCAATACATTATCAACATTATATATCTTGATTGGTGTACGACAATGAAATGTGCCAGAAAATGGTGTAGTGAGTGAATTTATCAAACTGTTAAAACTTGAAGTGGTTAGCTGAATAAGGCAATTTATTGTAGACATATTATTAAGAATAGAAATAATTATGAACCTCGCGAGATAGAGTTATATGGCCATCAGGTCCTGTGTTGCATGATGACAGCCAATCAAAGTATTTAATTTGTGACTTGAGCCAGCAAAGTCTAATGTTCCTGTACGTGAAATACACACAATACACACAGATGAATGAATGATGTTAAGACAGTCGGCTCCTAACTTTCCTAGTTCAACTGTTCCAGAACTGTACATTCTGGCAGGACAGGCAAACACTTCTCTTTCCTTTCAAATCACATGTTTACCACAAACACAGTCAGAGAAGGAACAAAGCCACAGTGCACAAAATGCCGGCACAGAAACACTTGACACATGGTAAAAATGCATGCCGTGAATATTGGTTAGCTGGAGATAAAAAAATTTATTCTGCCAAATGGCCATGTCGTACTAGACGTTCACAAATGAGCTCTGTCAACTCTGGAGTTACTGTACCAAAGTTAATAAAAATTTTACACGATATAGAGGAATCATTTACGCTGTTAATGTGCACATTGAGGTAGTGATATCCCATTCTGTTTCGAAATGCCACAGCGACAAAAGTGGGGAGTTTGCCAATTTTTCTGCAAAATTGGTTGCCATGGCAACGTCCCTTGAGATATTGAAAAAGAGGTCCAGATCGATCATCTGCACCAAAAATGCTTTCGTTCGGTGAAAAGATTGCAAAAATTGGTCCAGCGGATCCTGAGATAACTGTTTTCCGAGAAATCATTAAAAAAGAGAAGAAAAAAAAACGAAAAACGAAAGAAATTAATGCAAGCAAAATATATAGCCTGGTCCGCAACTGAGCTGAGTGGGCTAAATAAGACAAGCTGTATTTACAATAACTAAATGACAACTTTTTGGAGACAGTACCTATCAACATTAGTAAGCAATTCGTCAAAATTAGCATAAATGTTGCTGGATCTTGGAAAAAGTCCGAGAAAGCAGCAAGCAATAATTGATGCAGCCAGCTGACGTGAGATGACACATTCTCCTAAGCACATAATACAGTCACATGGAGACTCAGATTGATTCGGCTAAAGTACTACTTATATCACAATTAAAAATACAGTTAATGCAAAGCAAAAAAACACAAAACAATCCCACTTACGTTGTCAATGACCACTGACCAGCATTGTTTTCAATTGCAGTGTAAAAGATGGAACATAAACATAAACTTTCTCAAACAATTAGCATAACAAACTGATAGTCATTTGATAGGCACCTTTCACCTGTCAACAAAAGGGTCGTGTCCGATCAGCTAGGTTTATAATTTACTGTACTGAGTAAAATTGTAAATATCTGCAACAAGTGCTTGCACAAACTTGCAAAAAGTGTGAAAAAAAGAGCACTAAAGCTATCTTCCAGAACCTTAAATTTTACTACAGCATCATTCAATCTATGATATTCCATGCTATTACACTGCACAAAAACTTCATTGCTCTGTTACCACAGCTTTTTATTTAAATACTAGCTGCATGCTAAAAATTTGCTAGATTTATAACATTGTCATTTGAATAAAATTTCATATTCTGTAGTCTTTTTGTCAAAGCTAGACAGTATAAGAGTGAGGAAGTAGTTTCTTTATAGCAAATCACCATACTGCATGTCATTCAGTCTAAGATGTATAAGAACGAAAAAAAAGAATAATAATATTTTCTTTATTAAATCATTGACACAACGCAATGACATTAACATCATAGTCATAGTCAGCAGGCTGCCATGCAGGACAGTGAGAAGTATACATATGTACATGTATAACTATCAAATACAAATGGTAAAAAGTGTACTGCAAATCCAAGACCATAAAGCTAACAAAAAAGCTGGAAAACAAAACTCAACAGCTGGTCATATAAATGGGTTTCATTGGTAAATCGATAATAGTGTTATTGTCTATATGTTCAAATAGTTTTTCAGACAAAAGATAGTTACATATTTTCTGACAAACATTTCACAAGTTGGTATATTTGACTAATATTGGCATAATTGTGTGTACTCGTTTTTGGTGTCACAACATACCTTTAAGGTGTCTGTAGTTCAAAAGGTCTGTAGAAGCTTTGTGTACTTCTATTGCAATTGCCCTGTCAACAACGTGCAATAGTATTCTAGTCAGATATGCATCACGCTCTTCGGCAGCAATCTTCTCATCCAAACAGTGTATTAAGTCGGCTAAAATATTCCGAGTTTTCGGTCTCGCACCAGTGCAGTCAACCATTCTGGATGTAGTCACAGATGCTGCCACTTTCTGTAGGTAAGTAATAAGTACTTGAGAAGATGAAGTAGCAACATTCCTGGCCTCAGTCAATTTCTCTTTCACGTTCAACCAGCCGGCCGTATCGCATGGAAACACAATAGATTCCGACATTTCAATCGCGGCTTCAAATTCTACAACATACTGTAACTACCGAAGAATAAGGACCATAATCGAAAACATTTCAGCTGCACAAATACCAGTAAATGCCTGTTATATGTCAAACTGCGACTTTTATTCAACATACGTAAACATTATACATAACATAAAAAAACAACATCCGCTTATTCTTCTATATGTAAACAACGAATAAGATAGAAACTCAAATTAACGACTAAATAAGTAATAATATCGTTGATTCGTCGTGCCTTGCAGTTCCAACTTGCAACCGAATTTACCGAAGCCGGATGCCCGCCCTACTTATGCCAATGCAACTTTGCACAAAGCTACCGGTTTGGTAAATTTGGTTGCAAGTTGCAACGGCAAATATACCAAAATGACACAAATTGGTTGAAGCATTTGCCACCTGGTTGTTCCTATCTCGGTGGCGAACTGGGAGCCAGTCCCTGCGGTCGTGCGTGCGGTGCCGTATAAGTGAGTATGTAAATGACTACGAACAATGCGTCGAGAGTCAGCAGCTCAAGTCTGCCTTTATTTTCCGACAAGGCCGGAGATCTCACACACAAAGCTCGACTCGCTAGCGTCCGAGGCAGCGACGAGCCAAGCACTACTGACCATGGTCACCATGGTCACCATCCGCAGATTTGATAGAGGTTTTTAAGACGTCTCAGGGAAAGTCAATAATATAGGGCTTTAGGATTTGTTTGTACTTAAAAATAACGAGGAAACAAGAGACCAATCATTAAAACTAACCAAAATGAGGTGCACTCAGGGCTGTTGGAAATACTTTTTTTCAAACAGAGTGATTAATAGGTAGCTCATGCTGGACCATCAGATAAGTTGGGGCTACCAGCCTCAACGTATTCAAAATGCCTCAACGTATTCAAAAATTGAGGACAAAGATGGCCTTCCTTCTTCATGGATTGATTCGCTGAGCCCAGGCGTCGCTGGTTGGAGTGTCCGGCTAACAAGCCTAGTGACGCCACACAAGGTAATTTGTCATATGACACTGACGGCACGATACAGATGGCTCGACTGACTGTGCACAGTCTTACACCAGTTACTATTAGAATATAGACACTGCGTAGATTTTCATTTCTGGTTCCAGTTCCACTGAAAAGTCTGATAACACGTGAACCTCACCTGCACCATTTAATTTTTTTCCAGTTATGTGCTTGAGAGATGAAATAGCTTACATACAGTGTTACTGATACCACCAATGTGAACTCCATCAAAAATGAATCGGACAATATGACAAAAACTAGTAGATACTTTTTCATGGACTATCCGATCCAGTCTGCTGAGCCCTACTGGCTAGCTTGGTCACTCTCAGCTGGAGTGACCACACCAGTGACACCAGGAAACAGTTCATTGCTGTTCACAGAGTTTCAGCTCTAATCATAAACTACCCAATCACTGAAGCAAACCAACGTGTAATACACACTGTAATTCATTGTTGCAGTTATACCATAAAAAAGTGTGCACACATTGCTTCCTAAAGAACGACACATTTACATTCATTCTGATCTCATCTCATAGGCCTATCAACAGAACTCCAGTTCAGTTGAGCCAAGGTCAGTTGGTGCATCGCACTCTGTGAATGCACTGTTTTCTCTGTTATCAGTTTTTGTCTTTAGTTTCTTTTTTCACTACATGTATTTCTTCTGTTTTTGTCCCGGTGTGACAGATAATGCTTACTTTTGTCAGCTTTTGAGTGCACTACGAATACTTCACATCCGAGCATAGTGACTTGTTTTCGTATACCTAAGAAGCTCAGTTACTTTCTTACTTACTTCCATCATACGTTATCGTATTATATCATTATCATATGACTGCTAAATATTACATTACTGGTGTATGATAAACAAACAATATACCATAATATTAATTAGTCTGTTCTGACAGGTCATTAGTGATGCACATTCTACATGTTCATCTCTTAAAATCATGTGTTACAATTAACAACATTATAAATGATGTGCCTCTAAAGTGTTGCGTTGATATTGCTCCCCACTAAGGGGATCAAATCTCCCCAAACTCCCTTTTTAGGGGTGTAAATGGACATTTCAAGCCAAATACTCAAACTATTCAACCTTTTGTATTATCAAATCAACTACTGCAGATATTCCAACCAAATTCTGCACAATTCTAAAGACCAGCAAGTACTCTGTGGGTTGTTCAAACATGCACCTCACAAATCCAAGATGGCAGACGGTCGCTATCTAAGAGGAAAACTGGCTCTGTATCAGCAATTGTATGATCGACTTTGATGATGTATACGCTGTATGACGTGCATAGACCTAGATGGACATTTGAAAGTAAATCTTAGTAACAAATCAGCAAATATTAATGGTAAAAACTTAGCCAGTTTACACCTATGCTAAGTTTCACATTTAAATATGGTGAGTGACATATTTAAATGTCATTGCACATGCATTTTGTGATTATAACAGAGCAATTATTTGTGCATTACTATTACACGCTGTCTATAGTGGTACATGTAAGCAAGCACTCTCTTTTCACAATATTTGGCATGCTCACGCTGAATATTATGAGTATGGCATTTATGTAGACTTAAAGATGTAAATATGCCTGCGATAAGCACTTGTGCATCCAAATGAAAACTACAGTATGTACAATAGCATGTCAATGACAGAGACACAACTAACTCTCTGTCTGTGTGCTGTGTACTAACTACACAGTGTCTATTAATGTCGATCACTGAGAATGAAGAAGATGTCAGATCTACTAACAATCTGTCCCGGACACTGTCACTGCTCTATGCTTCAGTCGGCACGTAACGTTTCTTGATAGCATAGATCCTGTAATTGGAGACGGTCAGGACATAGACAAAATCCTCCCAGATCACTGCAAGCAACAAACACAGAACACAGCATGGTACATTCACAGTGAACATGAAATGTGATCAACGACACTACAGTTACTGACAAACACTTATTGTTTGCATATAATATAATGAGTTTTTTTTCAGAAAAAGTTAGTGATTATTGCAATGAACTGAAACGACTGTTGAAATTCGTGGTAATATTACAAAGAATGTTCCAGTTCTCACAAATATTGATATAAATTGGTGTATATGTCAGGATATAAATGGCAAACAACTGCATAAATTTTTGCTTGCAGAGGATGACTGCAAGTGGAAATATGAAATAAAAAAGTCTTACATTTTTGGCTCATCGTGCATAAATACACTGATTGCCACTGCAACATAGTTCAGTATTATGCTTCAAGTGAGTAAAATGTCAAACACTGCTATGAAACATCGCCATCAGCAGCCATGCTGTCTGTCAATAGGAGGCAACAAACTAAACAGTCACAGCAAGCAGTGCATCATCAGCGACGACGTATGACACAGGCAGCAGCAGCAGCAGCAGCATTGAGATCAAATAAACTACGATGTGGGCGCCAGAAAGAGAACTGGTCCATAAGGCATAGGTAGATCTGGTGAGTGAAAGGGTGACAGAAAGACGGACCTGCAAGTCGTTTGAAGTAGTGAGTATTAGCGACGTCGTCGTTGTCAGCGCTGGACTGGTGAGCTCTGAGAGCTGTGTGCAGCAAACCTGCCAGCTTGTCAGCCAGCTGCTCATCATTGCTCATGTCACCACCCGACTACAGCACACAACAGCTACATTACAATAACAACAACAACGTATTGTAACCGACGAATGAAACAAATGTTAAAAGTATAATAAAAACAACCATTTTTATAATAGTAATGCAGTACATGTATAATACATTTGAAATTTTAAAAGATGAACTGCTTAAAGATTCACAGCAAGGTCTGTCTGTGTGCTTCAAAACAGAAATATGCCACCATGTGATGCACAGTGCAATAGCAGAATCATGAATTAAACTGAGCAATAACACGAGCAAACCGACTCACATTTGTGACAGCTCCATCTTCTGTCATGACAAGATGACCGACAGACTCGGAATATTTGTCAAACACTTGTGAGCTGTTCATTGTTCTGTCAACAATCACAGTACAATGGAAATCAATGGAATACAATACAATGGAACTCACTAACTTACTAGAAATATATCTGCACAAAATTGTGCACAGCGTAAAAATTAAGCTATTCTAACTTTGCACTTACTGATCAAAGAAACGAAAAAATAAAAGTAATATTTTAGAGAGGTGCAAATTCCAATTTTGATATACATCCACTGTCAAGCACTTAGGTCTGCTATTCTTTACCAAGTTTCATCAAATTTGGTCAGTTCAATGTCTATAGACACACCGGAAGTAAATATCTTACTTCAGAAGTGTGCAAATTTCAATTCTGGCAGTTTTCAGGCTCTGATCACCCAGTCATTTAACTGTTCACCAGTCAACACAAAATTATTTAAAAATTAAGATCAACATCAACTTCAGTTTGTAGTTTCATACATATTGTCACATGATGTCTGGTTTCCAATTTTAGAGGTGTGAAAATTACGATGCTATTTTTTTCCAGATCAGATTACCTCATTAACCGTGTGACGACTTGACTGTGTGACGAGTTGACTGCAGGCCCGTAGCCGTAGCCAGCTCTAATTC
>Ga0209782_1001839_pt1 | contig 11446 bp, 5 predicted proteins | sample WorMetmaBAHAMAS1_FD_187390 | JGI IMG/M metagenome (GOLD analysis project Ga0209782, IMG submission 187390) | Marine gutless worms symbiont microbial communities from Max Planck institute for Marine Microbiology, Germany - Inanidrilus... | ecosystem: Host-associated > Annelida > Digestive system >...
AAACAGCCAGTGCAGTGTTGCCACATCAGTGTGATCCCACATTGCATGTGAGTTTCTGAAACGCTGGAGCACTTTGCACTCCGTTTACTTACTTTATTCACCTACTCACTCAACTAGAGATCAGTCGGCCACTACGCGTGAGACAACGTGTCGGCTGTCAACCTGGCCAGTTCTTTCTGCAGTTCAGTAGCCTGTGACTTGCAGTCACACACGTCAAGACGTTCATCTCGGAGTCGCGTCTCGGCGTCGATGCGCAACTGTCGTTCTCGTTCCAGTTCTTTCATCAGGACTTCACGCTGCACACACACACAGTGCTGCATGCGCTCTATCCAAACTGATATTTCTGACAAAGCCGCTGACAGCCGCACAGCAACGCCGGTGTACCTCAGCGACCTCATACAAACCCACATGCCGACACGGTCACTACGGTCATCCACTGATGACCGTCCATCCCTCTGACCAACACTGACCTGGCTCGACGTGCATTCAGCGTTACGACTCCATCCATCTGGAACTCTTTACCTGCTGTCATATAACTGTGTTGCAACACTACTGCTTTCAACCAATGCTCAAGGACACATCTGTTTACCAGCAGCCAATTTATCAGCACCGCCATTACAGCGTCTCTGCATCTTAGGAGCCCACGGCGCTATATAAATGCTTTTAATACTATTATTATTAGGACGTGTCACATATATGGTGGAAGCGGTACGTCCAATGGTAACGACCGTGAATTATGGAAACACGGTCAACTTGATCGAGACGACGGGCGGTGGGTTGGGTGCGTGCAACGAACTATGCAGTACATATCAGTCCAAATCTGCTCAACAGGAATAGACAAATATTGGGGAGGGGAAGGGAGAATGGTGTGGCACAACGATAAATTATTCCAATCTGCTGTGCCTATCATCTGAGGCTGGCACAAGGCATTAAACTATGAATGAATCGTTGTCCACTAGTGGCCGGTCGGTGCCTACCAGCGGGTGCTCACTCTTCTGTCTAGCCAGTTCCTGCTGCAGTTTGGCGAGGTTCAGGCGATCGTGTCTCGATCTCTGACGTTCCTCCAACAGTTGTCGATTCAGTTCAACAAGACGGCGTTCAATGCACACGCGAACATCCTGGTGTTGAGCACACCACAATCGTTACTTCATCACCAAACTCACTCAGCTGGTCTTCAACAAGTATATCAGCTATCGGCCAACATTTACGCAGGCCAGATCTGAGTACTGCTAATGAATCGTATAGATAACATCACAAAAAGACACGGGAAGACAGACATATACCGAGAGCGCTGCTTCACGGCCCACTGCTGTAAATGCAGCCAAATGAAACCTGACCACATCGCACGGTATCTGATTACCGTTAAACTATTCAGCACTGCCGTGCCTATCATCTGAAGCTCTGAACCTAGTGATGCAAGCACAGTTTATACCTCTAACAGTTCTATATACAAGACATCTCTATGGAATCAATAGTACAGTCACAGTATAGCACAGTTAACCAGTAGAATGACTCATTGGCCCCTTCATTAAAAAAGTATAATCAAAAAAGAGTCGATACTCATGGCACTGTGTCGTGCAAAATGGCGTGACGACAGTCGTGACGCCATTTTGTCATGGGACCGAAAGTCACAGTAGTCGGCCAAATAAAAATTATTTTTTATTTTTTTCGCTAACCCGGACAAAATTGGTAACAAGCTAATTGATGTTGCACTTGTAGCCTTAATATACACCGTACTTTACGTGCCAAGAGAGCATTATCCGCAGATAGTTTGATTTATTCACTCCAGTGGCCCACAACAAAATGGCGGACATTATTACACTTTTCAAGTTAGAGTTGTGCTACTGGCATAACTTTGTAATGCTGTGGTACAGTGTTATCGAGACAAGCCAAACTGCCTCTAAGTCAGTATATGCACTATTTCATCACCACAACTCATCTGTAACTCGACTACTGCCAAAGCCTTTCACAATGTAAACACGGGCTCTAAAGAAACTTGCCTGACCAGAATTGGGACAATTTGGTGCTAAACATACAAATTCAAGACACCCACACCACACAATGGCCATTTTCCGGCTGAAACTGGGTTAGACGGTTGGCCGTATCATTTCTTCCTTCAGCTGTTACATCCTGTTTACAACAGCAGTTAAACAATATGTACATTTCTGTAAAGAACATGCAGTGCTCTGCTAATGATTTTGGACTGAGAAATTTAAGCAAAAGCAGGTACCGGCAAATTAAATGGCTCAGCAGAAGTCTGATTATGACAACGGTTGCCGTCGGATCTCGGCTTAGAACGATCACGAGTGACCGCCGCGTGCGCCGACCGATCAGGCAACGACGGCTGTCGTCGACGTTGCCTCTCTCTCAATACTCCCACACTGTGCTGCAGCATCTCCAGACCCTCCAACCGATGAACTTCCCAACTTCTGTCGAGCCCACTAGCAATCATAACCCAATATCACCACATAACCATCAAGTAAACTAACACCAGCTGACCACTCCACTATGTAACATTACATAACTTCTTTCATTTACGTGCACAAATAATAAGAAAAACACAGAACTTGAGTAACAAATCTCAGGAAAAATTGACCCGAGAACATTCCAAAGTTCCAATTTAAAATATATATACAAGCCAATTTCAAACAACAAGAAAAGCTTTCACCTGAGGTAGCACCAAGCATATGAAGACAAAGAACTTAATACCAGCAAAGTTCTTACCAACATCTGTGTTTAAGTCACAGCTAATACTAGCACAGCCTTGGATAACTGGCCATTTCAGCAACCAAAATTTTTCCCACATGTATTCCTGTAACCATAAAATTTGACCTTAGACCTTAACCTCTAAATATGAACAAGACAGCATCAAAGTCGGCCAATATCTAGGTCAAAGGTTGTTTCATACATGCAAATAAACAGACACGTAGGGACAGTGAACCGAGTGAATTATGTGGAGGACATTATTCATTAGCAAACGGACATTACCGATTAGCATTGGCAGATCGATGTCTGTCGCGAGGTCGGTGACGACGGTGTCGACGACTGAAACCATTTGCCGGTGGGTAAACCTCGTCGGCGTGGTTTTGACGCAACTGAGAAGTCGGTTCGACAGGAGAGCATCCGACAGCGGCCGGCCTGTGCCGACGGCGATCAAGAGAATAATGTTGCTGCTGCATCGGGACATCCGTGTGTAGAGTATGGGCAACGGCTTGGTGCAACTTCGGTGTACTGCCGGCATAACTGACCTCGTTTGGTGATTTCACCGCACTGTGATCAAAATTACCAGACGTATCCATATCGAAAATAGTGTCATGATTTCCACACGGTGTGCACGGAGCCGACTTTGGTTTAGTTCCATTATGAGCTTCTTTCACTCTAACAAGTATGCAGCAGGAAAACAGAGTAAATGACTAACAATCACCAACATATTCAGGGTTGTTAATGTTCACCAAAAAAAATCAATTATAAAATATTTTCTGAGATTGTTAAAAAAAATTTTATTACTTGATTTCCAAAGTTCTTCATTCAATTTTAAAAACTGTGTGAAAGAAAAAGCACTGGCAATCTGTTTTACCACTCCTTGGTGTAATTTATAATGCAGACATTCCATAATTGAATTCTTTCAAATATCTGTTTTCATAACAGAACATTTTTGGTAAATGACTTAAACAGTAAACACAATTCAGTCAGAAAATGGGAAACAAATTGTAACCTAAAACCGTGCATTAGATACTGTATGTACATCACCGGCATTCGTTTTATTATGTAAATAAGTAATGCATAACTACTACGGATGTTAAAATCAATTTTACTGATATTCGATTGTCGAAACGAAAAATTCGATTTTTATTCGATTATCGTTTGCGGTCACTACTCGATCACGTGATCACGGTTGTTCAACGTTGCATCGTGCCCAGTTCCACTGTTGCCGAACGTACGTCGCAAATCCGTTTCAAGTTACGTTGCAACGACAGAAGAAAGGCCATTCACTTTTTCAGTTTATTACGACCTGTACTGGTAATGTCACGTGTATAATAGCTTCAATACCGTACCAGACTCTGGGTTCCATTTGAATTTTAGCAGTGTGTCAACGCCATCTTAACTATTCTATGCTGTTTATCACACCCATTCCAAAGCACAAATTCATGTAATTAATGTCAGAATTTATCATTTTAAGCAAACTTATGGCATGAATAGTATAGTATAGTATATACGTTGTCATCCGTCCATCCACCCATCACAATCGGTGTTGTATTCAAATGACTACGAGTATCGTCTTGAAACTGGGCGTCATTGCCTAGTGCAATTTCAGTACATGAACCATAATGTACCCAAAATTTGTAAAAAAAAACAATGTCATCATCATAGATCATCACACATCTTAAACAGACCAACACATTAGCTTGTGAAATGTTTGACAAATTTTCTGTCTCGGTAGCAGATTGCATAGGTATTTGCACTATTATACTGGGCCTACTGTTACACAAGTACTCACTTCTGCGGATCTTGCACGGTCAACGTTGTACCAGAAGTATGCCGTGGTCGATGTGACTTAAACAAAGCATTGAGTTTCTCCATTCAGCATTCACCATCTGTCCTTAAAAAATGACGAAGCACCTACTGCCAACATTAACAACCACAAGAAGATCTTTTGAAGAAACATCATCAAATCTCAGAGCTTTTATAATTACAAATGAGTGACATACCGGCACAGCTGCTTGTATCAATCAACAGCTGTGTGTAAAACAGAACACAAATCACTTAAGAAATGCCAGTTATTTCACTAGTCACACTCACGTGTAACAATAGCTAGCATCCTAAATATATGGTATGGAAGAACTGATAATAACTGCATAGGCATTTTATTGTTAATTCATGGAGGAGTGGCTGAAAATGCAAGAAATGCCAATGTCACACAAAAATAAAGGGATGGAAAATGCACAAAAGGACACTAACAAATGAAACTGCAAGAGTGGAAAAGACAATGACGGACAAAATTAATTATGATAATTATGATGTAATATGGAATTTCTACCACTAACAGCTCAGTAATGTTGCCTGTGGCTGGACTAGCATTGGGTCATAGTTGAGAGTCAAGTACAAGTAGTATTATTTTAAGTGTGCATTAAAATTTAAAAAAAAATTCTTGAAGTAAAAATTGAAAAATTTGTTTTTCAGTTTAAACAGAAGACTTATGAGACTTGAATTTCAGAGTGAAGATATCTGGCGCATAGAGGCCATATTAGAAGCACCAACCAACTGAAAAATTGAATTTTATTGAAAAAAATAATGCAAATACTGCGTTCTCTTCTTCTTCGTCTACTATGCATGTGTAGCAGCCAATCTTCATGTGTCGCCTTCAGTTTGACAACGTCATGTCTTACATCTTCCACTCCTAGACTTCCGTCCATCAGTATCATGTGTTCTATCATTACCAGCATCCCCACAGCGCTATATTACTAGCCTAGTCATAAGCCTCGTCTGTCTATAGTACCTATTATATGCAGAACTCTGTACGGTACGGAACGCGGTACGGTATGAGTATCGTTAGCGGCTGAATGTTTAGCTATATATTACAGCTGCGAGTACCTCTATGACGCACCTGTTACATACGTGTAGGATTTCATGACACAAAGAAACTGAAACAGTACGTTTCACATAGCGAAATTACGACGATAAGTAACTTATCATTTAAGTTTTAATCCGCCATTTTATGTTTACAAGTTATCTGTGTACTGTATACGATATGGATAGCCGTGGATGTTCTCCTCGTTCGGTACGACTTCGACACGGGCATCCCACAAATTTATGCGGCGCCGTAAGGTGCCGCGCGACGCCGCATGTATGAGAGACACTTTTAACTGTATTTTCTACTAAAAATACGTCGCAGAGCCCGGCATAGCAGTGTCGCCTTCTAGCGAATAGTAGCAAAACAAAACCATGTAGTGATCGTTGCAATGCCTATAGCAGCATCGCCCCCGCCAACGTAGTAAAATTAACTCAAGTCATCATCAGTCGAGTTCTGTTTGAGGCCTGCTGTACACCGGCCTTGCTGTACACCACTGTGCCCACAGACTTATTAAATGTTCTGGAGGCGCGGATCAGAAGCCACCCTTGAAGCCCGGCCCGGGCTACATGCTGATTGGCCCCTGCGGTGAACGCAGCCCTCACGAGAGGCGTCCTTGGCCCGGGGTCATTCGGGTACGGCACACGGTTCTGAACGGTCCTCTCTTGGTGAACGTGCGCGTGTGTGTGAGCGTGCTCGCGAGTCGCAGCCGGACGGAAAAGATTGCGCGAGTCCGGAAGTATTAAAGTGCTGAGAACCTCGAAGCTAACGGTGTTGTGACTGACCAACCGGCGTCCATACCCAACCGTTGAGCAGACATGTACCACCGGACCTCCGACCTCCGAAGGAACGGCCCGGTGACATAGGCATCACAGTTGGAATTTTGTTTTTATGTGCAATGGAAACCAAATAACCCCTTAACATAGGCTAAGATTTTCGAGTGTTTTCCAGTTGTGTGTCCATTTTCTAGCCGCCATACTGGAAACAGTAGTGGAGATATCTGAAATTTTTCTTCAGCATTTTAGCGCGAGATGTAATATATACATCTCGCGCTTATGCTACGATATCAGTGTCCGTCTGTCTGTTCGTCTGTCAGTGACGGAAGTGCATTGGCGCATTGTAGCTAATTTAGGTTTCAAATTCCGATCCCAATTTACCGCCCATTGCGGTCGCGGTGCATGCGCGGACGCGAGCACTGAACTATTATAGTTCAGTGGGCTCGAGGGAAGGGATCATCGCCGGGAAGAGTGGAGGGATCATCTCGCGCTATGCTAGCTAGCCACTGCTATGCCCTCTTGTTAGGTTACATTTTAATGTTAACCCGCTAGTGTAAGAATTTGTCCAAAATGTAAGTTTTCACTGCAGGGCCACAGACAGTCGGCTAAAGTTACGTTACACAACATTGAAAGTCTACAAATTTCTGCTAGTTAGGAAGGTGGATTCGGCGGCGCCGTCAATCAAACGCCTGAGACTGACAGCATTACAGTCAAATGGCTTCTTGTAGCAGTCTATGAGGTAAGTAGGCCACGTTGACTGAGCGATAAGACTTACATTGGCTTGAATGTCTTTCTGCCTGTTGCTGTATACTTTTTTTGCACAGCATTACACGGCCTTCTCTAGACCTATTGGTTTGTTTCAGTAGTGGTATTTACCTTACATAATCTATCTGTAAGGCATGCATTAACCGTCCATAAGCCTCAAACGTGGGTTGTTCAGACTCGAGTCTGTTAAAAGTTAAGTTGTTTAATCGTAGCATGTCGCTAACCTATACGAGTATGACGTCTACTGTCTGTCTGTCTTTCTGTAACGTTGCTAGATTGCGATCACAGTGCAAAAAGTGTGGAAATCAGCACATGACACGGCAGGTCGGTGTCTTGGCTACCTGTAGGCCTACGCCGAAGCCGACCCAGATCATAGTATTCTGCAATCCGTGGTAAGAAAAACGTGGAGGTTTGCACTTCGGCGGCATCCAACGTCTCGCACATTGCGCTATCTCAGCATCTGCGGGGCTTTCTTATTAATCTACATGTAGTTGCTGCTTGCTAATATTGAGGGCAGTAAAACTCACTAGGTGAGTCAATGAAACCGTCATCACAACAGTAGGCTAATGAAACATGATGATATCATCAGGTCAAGAAGCAAAGTAAGTAACACTGAGATAGGACGTACGGGACGCGTATATACACAGTATACGAACGTGACGGTCGCCCGTTCACTGCGCGCCGCTAAAATCATTCACAACAAACACTCATCGTATTTCCTGGCACTTCGACAGCTAACTCAGTTTTTACAGTAATTTAATCACAGCAAAGTCACAGTAATCGAGAACCTTACATGTACTGTCACAGACACGGGTCAGATCTCCCCAAGGGACGAGATACTTTTGAAGGTGACATAGATCTATGGCGACGGCAATGCGGCCCTTTGCCAAATTACTTTGAAACTTGTTATTATAATTATGTCGTCATGAATACAAAATGAACACAAAAATTACCCAACTATCAGCGTTGATCTGTGATTCGCGTTAACGTCTCGGTGAACGCTGCAGGAATAACAAGGCAACGGTTGAACGGTAAAATATAACAGTGCGCAATTTGCTGACTTTGTATACGACGACAATCCAACAGCCAAAATGGCGCAAACTGTCGAATATGTTAGAAATTTATAACAGCCAGCTGCAGCATGGCACCCGGACGAATATATTTCCAACGCCATGCGCCATTATGGCCTACTGTGTAAAACATGATGTCATCTGAAAAATCAGAACGACGGTAATACATAGGACGTATTGCGCTGTCGGCAAATGGGACCATGCGTAGACAATTTTGTTAAAGTTTGGATTTTTTGGACATGTGGTTTTTAAGATAATTAGCGAACGGACAGGAATACATACAGACAGGCTGATTGCAATACTTCATAATTAGAAAAACCTAAACAGCGACATCGACTTGCAGACCCACGCTAGCAACGCATTAGATAACCCCGTGACCTTGACGTTTGACCTTTAGACCTCAGGATCAATGCATGCCGATGCGCTGCTAACACTATGTGTCGACCAAGTTTAGTGTCGATAGTTCAAGCCTTTTTTCATTTCAAGCGAGGACACAGAGACAGACATACACGCGAAGTCACAGACGAGACTGATCATTCTACCCACTGCACGACTGCCGCCGACGTGACGGGTCACACACAGTCAGCCTCAATGATAACGATGGTGGTGGAACGGTGGTAGGATATATAGGCTAACAGATAGACTAGACGCGTGGCCCATTCAAGTGGCTGGTGACGCTGTACACTGACAGTCAGTGCCAGTGCCAGTGCCATGGCTGGCGTCGTCGTCGACATCCGGGCAACCTGCTGGCGACGAGCAGACGACAGCGACCACGTTGTATTCGACTGTGTCGACTCGATCTGCTGAAGACGACTCATCGTGCCAGTTGCGAAGAACGTCCTGCAACAGCACCCGACTCAAACAGTCACCCGACTTCATTTTGTCTCAACTGAGTGCATGCGCTGTGAGGCGACATCCGACCCAGTTAGTCGTGGCTGCGACCAATCAGAATGAAGTATGGGTCGCGCTGTCATTAATTCTGATCACATTCGGCCCTGCGCGAGTTATAAATGCCATAATAGTGAATTGTTGGGTCAAAGCCACGGCAAACTGGGTCGATTCACGGCGCACTCATTCACTTCAAGCCAACTCCCCCCGCAGCATGTTGGCGACATTCCCGTCAAGTCGCCGACTTACGCGTAGCTCGTTGGCGACTTCCCCGTAACATTTGCTATGGGGAAGTTATGGGGAACGTGGAATTCGGCTGCTGTACTCGGTGTGAAGGCGGCTTGAGACTGTCACGACTACCTGCAGTCGTTGAACGATGTCGGCGAAGCTCGGTCTCCGGTCGGCGTCTCGCGCCCAGCAGCTCAACATGAGTTCACCGACCGTCGTCGGGCAGGTGCCCGCCGGCGGCACGTCCAGACGACCGCCGCGCGTCACCGTCTCGATCACCTCCAGGTTCGACCGGCCTGGATACGTCACGTGACCTCGCCTCGGTACGGCTCGATGTCGCACCGACCGGCCTGGGTACGGCATGTATCCGTAGGTGAACATCTCCCACAGCAGCACGCCGAACGCCCTGCACGCATGCCCAACACGTGCAAGCTCGCGACTAGCAACAGACTAGACTAAAACTCCAGCAGTCCGAGTTCGACAGCTTTCGAGTATGCTTCCAAGAGAAAAAAACTTCCGGATTTTGCCGTCGTAATGTGATGCCCTCATATCCGGTAGGGGGCATTAAGCGATGCTGCAATTTGTCCGACTGTCCATCTGTCTATCTGTCCCATGCTTCTAGCTCAACAGAGCTACATTTAAGAGCTATATGGTTACCCTAGAACACTAACAACACGTACGACCACCGGAATTGGACGAAACGGCAACGAAGGGTTCGCCTGCACCGCTTCAGAATCATTCGCCAGGTGGCTAACCACCACTGATATATCCCGTCAAACTGCCATCGGCGGGGGCCTATCGTTTCGCCGCGCGTTATCTTCTTGTTCTAGTTTCTCTTCCTTCATATTTGTCTAGTTGCGAGCGTACGTAAAACAGATCGTTGTGTCGTGTCGTGTCGTCTGACGTCGTGTCACAAGCCTGTGATGTTCACATATCTCAACGAATGAACGTATATACGCGTCTGAACTTAACGCTGCTGTAGAAATGCGTCGAACTAGACGGCTGCATGGTCGCGCTGATGCCGCTTACCAGACGTCGGTTTTGGACGTGAAGAGGCCGTCAAGGAACGCTTCCGGAGGCATCCAGCGTACAGGTAGAACTGTCTTGCCGCCTTTCCGATAGTACTCCGACCTGCAAGTGTACCAAACAGCACGCATGTACGAATATTTACCGTTCAGGTTCATTCACTCCGGATACGGCACCGCGCGGCACCGCAACGCATCGCAACGCAACGCTTCCAGTGTGAAAGAACCTTTATGCTAGTACAGTAGTCTAGCTATCAGTCAAGTTGGTTAGCCACCGTATAAAAATACATTAACCATGCAAACGCCAACTCACTTGTATATGTCGCGCGCCATGCCGAAGTCGGCGATCTTGGCAATTCTCTGGTGATGTTTTGTCGTCAGTAGACAGTTGCGGGCAGCAATGTCCCTGCAAGCACGTCCCATCCACCATCTGTATATCTATTATGTAATATAGTACACTGCACTATAACGCTAGGCGGGTGGGGCGGTGTACAAGCCAAATTTAAAATCGGTTTACTAATATATTAACAAGAAGCATTTAAAAAATGTTGGGCCCATTCGCCACAACGAGCCGCCTCACGCCAATTCACCAGATGTCGTTAGCGGTACTGTCGCGCGACGCCTGCACATCGATGTCTACGACAACGCCAACGACGACAACGACGACGAGACGACGACAACGCGTGACAGAGGGGACCGCTATGGCCCCATGGAATGGGCCCAATTAATTCAACTCTAATACTAGCCCTAATACTGACCCTACTGACGCTAACAGTACTAACACTAACCATAACCCAAACCCTAAGAAGATCAACATGAAATCGAGCTTTGTAGGTCTACTTTAATACACATCGAGGACTAAGACTTGACGGGGCGGTGCTTACAGGTTCACGTGATTCGTTGCAGTGGGCGGTGGGCTCGCAGCAGCAACGGCGGCGTAGACTAACCTTACTGAATGCAGATCGATGTCTCAGTTAGCGAGCGCCGGATGAGGGCATGTGTGTGTGTGTGTGTGTGTGTGTGTGTGCGAGATTAACGTGTGACTGGCGGACAGACGTGGAGCGCTTTCGCGCGATCTCTAGCAACAGACGATGCTCGCGTGTCGCAGAGAGACCGCGCGACTCT
>Ga0209782_1001840_pt1 | contig 11444 bp, 10 predicted proteins | sample WorMetmaBAHAMAS1_FD_187390 | JGI IMG/M metagenome (GOLD analysis project Ga0209782, IMG submission 187390) | Marine gutless worms symbiont microbial communities from Max Planck institute for Marine Microbiology, Germany - Inanidrilus... | ecosystem: Host-associated > Annelida > Digestive system...
CCTCTGATTGAGGGGGCCTTGGCCCCCTCCCTTAGAACCGCCCCTGATGACAACAACGGTGAAGACAGCGAATATGTGACGAGAAAAACGCTAGACGAAGAAAGCATGTATAGAGCAGACATGTGGGCGGTAGGTTCAGCCGTCGTACGTGGTCACGTCGAGTCCATGGGGAAGCCGACGTCGAATGACGCTACGCCGACGACTCAGCGACGCCACAACGTCGGCGGCCGCCGCGTACGGCGCCGTCAGCGCCAACGCGCGTCGCCCAAGCATCCGGACAGACCTGCTCATCGTCAAGGCCAAGCAGACGTCGTCGCCGTCGTCTCGCCGGCTTCAGCGTTCGCTCGACGCCGCCTGCAGTGACAACGACTCGCCGGCGCTCCGACGTCACAACAAGGCCAGCTCTGAGATGGACGTGAAGCGAGCCAGCAGGTGCTTGATTCAGTGACTGACTGGCTCGAGGACGTGCTCTCCGGCCCTCGCTGCATGGCGACGTCGCGTGCCGCTTCCTGTTGATGCTGCGTGACGTGATACCATCGTCGCACGAGCTCGACGCCGTAGGCACAACCACCTCATGGGACTCGTCGCCTCCAACTTTGGAGAACCTTGTGACCAAGTGTGTTAGCTAGGTCCCATCCAACTTTTGTGACTGTCATTTGTTTCGTTGCGCTCAGCGCATAACTTCAGAGCGTTTAACTTTCAGAGGAATTCTGGGTTTGATGATGAGAGGAGTAAAATGGATGCAGAAACAGAATGAAATCGGCGAACGCAACAGCGGTGAGGGCGAATAACGACGACAGCAAGAGGGGAAAGGAGGAGGAGACGGAACAGAATCGACATATACACGTCACGTGTCACCACACGTGTTCTGGCTGCCTCGTTTCTGTCGTGTTTGCGCCTATGCTCGTCACTCGTTGTCAGGCTATGTCCATGAAATATTAAATATTTCACTGCGTGCGCGCGCCTCCATGCGACTGTGACCGTTATATTTCCCTGTGCAGTTGTCAGTCCAGCCAACCGACCGATCTGTCCCTTGACAACACTGAATTTCAGTTGGCATAGTACATGGCCTCGTTCATAAATAAGTCACATCGAAAATTCATGACTGTTGGCGTAAAATAGGCCTAGTCTATTTATGGAAGTTGATTTTTAAAATTCGCTAATTAAAAGCACAATGTAGCATGTACATGTACCTGTCACTGTCGTCTGGACACGACGTATCATTATGTTGGCACTTTTGTGTTCAATAAATCTTTGAACTGTTGTCTATATTAGTCTGCGACTGAGTGCAATAGTGTTAGGCTATTTTCTGTATTTGAATTCCACCTGATCTGTTATTTTGTTAAAATGACAGGTATTCTGATAATAATCAAACAAAAAGTACAGCAGATAAGTATACAGCTGTAGTTTATTGAAGTAGTCCACGGCAGTTCCACTGCAAAATATTGTGATTGGGCAATCAAAAGCTAGTTTATTTCCAACCACACCCAAATAGTGTTTCTGCACTACCTGGTGAAACATAAACGACAGAAAATGCACCTTTTCAATTAAGTATGTTGCTTTGCGAGAAAACACACACAACACAGTGAAATTATCACCAGATCACACTCAAAGTAGCCTACATTCATAAAACAATCATTTGCATGCACCAAACAATATAAAAATCATCAAGAAACGGAACAGAGCATTCAGCAATCTGTCATGTGCAGAATCAGCCTTTACCAAATCTGTCATGGTTTCGGTCGGCAACTCTGCATGTCAACAATGGAAGTTTTTCTTTGTCAAGCATGGAATGAAAGCCAACGGACAATATTAGTGGGATATCCTACTGTCTGAAAAATGCTAGCTGCTATCAAACACACTGCAGCAGAAATTATTTTATTTTTTGTAGGAAAACAGAACATCATTGTATTGTGCATGCAGCTCAGTCCAACTGCTGCAGCAAAAAAAAAACTTATGCTCTTGAGTTATGGCTGCTAGAAATACAGTCCTAAACCACATTGATTATAAGATTTCTAGGTTATACTTAAGTATAACCTTAATTTGTGGGTCAACAAGATTGAAAAAACAAGCAGCTATTAGTATAAGTCTTGGAAAGCAGAAATATTGCATTTGAGTGAAAATATGCCATTTCTGTTTTATCAGGTAGCGCAGGAACACTATTTAGGTGAGGTGAAAAAATAAACCGCTTTTGACTGCTCAATCTCTCAGAAATGTTTATGCCCAAAAATGTGAAAGCAGGACAATATTTGCTCGAGTTACAGCTAAACACGCCAGGGATCCTTTTTTGAGACACAGCGTATATGCAGTATTTACGTTAAAGGTACTCAAACTGAACAACTACTTTTCAGTCTTTAATATTACCAAATAACAAAAAAATATACCTACGTCCATCCTGCTACAGGTACTACCTCGGCAATTAATCTCACATTTGCTCACCTTTTTTTCCTTAAATTATACTGAGAATCCTCTAGTAGATTTACATGTCAGCGATCACTTTCCAATTCTTCTTACATCTAACTTACTATCTCCAGATCATAAAATACCTTACTGGAACTTAAAGAAAGCTAATTTGACTTTATTTAAAGAACAGATAAAAATTGTTGACTTAAGTTTAAACAAAATTACGTAAACGATTGTAAATTTAAAGTTTGTCTATCTACAACATTATCTGATGAATTTAGCCAAGAAGCTGGAGTTCCTCGAGGTACAATTACTTTAGTTGTACTTAGGATGGACTTGAATGTGAGAATTACATTCTGTTAATTTATGTTTGACAGCGAGTAGTTGATGGTAGTGGGAAATTTTGAGGGGTCAGTGTGTTCAGCAAGGTAAGAATGTATAAGGCGAGTGTGTCCTATATTGTAAGCGATTATACAGAATCTGTTTTCTTTCGTTGAAATGATGATGTTTTATACACTGTGACACAAAAAAACGATACTGACATTGCACACTATAACGTCAACGCAAATCAAGCGATTTTGGTAATTTTTGGCAGAGATATTGCTGAAAGAATATGCCATTAAATGGTAATTTGTTATTCCACCTCTCGTAACTAATGTCTCTGCACTACCTTGGGAATCATGAACACCCAAAATGGGTCTTTTTAGTCATGCTCAAAAATGACACTGCTTTGGTTTGATATATCTTCAACACTCATCGACCAATTTTGATAATATTTTGTATACAATAAGGTCATATTATTAAGTACAGTATGCAAATAATTATTATTTCTCGACTAACCATTTTTGTGTAACACCAGTTCGTCAACAAGATCAATGTGGGCGTTGCGTCATCTGCCACTGCCGGGACAACGGTCGACCAACCAGTAACCCATAGCGATTGCAACAACTTTTAGATGCTGCTGACATTATAGCTTTTTCTGGAAAACTCTCTAAATGCCTAGCATTGTAGCCTTTCAACTCAAACAAATTTTTAATCAGACTCTTCTCTTCTTTAGTAAATGACATGTTTACAAACAACCAGTGATGTTAATAATGTGTCATTTCTTCATTCGTAATTTCGCAGCCAATTAAGGACGTAATAGCAAACGGACATGATAAATTAAATAGGCTTATGATAGCTCAAGCTCCGTAGCTATTTCCTGCCAAAAATTATTAAAATTGGTTGATGAATGTAGAAGATATAGCAAGCAAAATCAGTGTTAATTTTGGTATATAGCATGACTGAAGAGACCAAATTTCTGGGTTCATGTTTCCCCAGGTAGTGCAGAGACACTAACCAGGGGAGGTGGGATAACAAATCACCATTTAATAGCATACTCACTCAGCAACATCTCTGCAAAAAATTACCAAAATCGGTTAATGTGCGTTGAAGTTATAGTGTGCTACATCCGTGTCATTTTTTTGAGACACAGTGTAGTACTGTAAGATTTCATGAAGTTTATTTTATGTTTGAGAATTTTACATGTACTGCCATTAAGTAGCAGATGCTAATTATGCTACCCTTGCTTCGGCTACCACAGGTGTGGGTAGCACGTATGACTGTGTGCTGTGTCAGTATAGGAAATAAAATTGATGGCTGTCATTACTGTAATAACTAACAATAACACACACTCAGTACACACACAACAATGTCATGTACATAGTACAGTTTACAGATAGCATTACTCCCAACTTCTTTCACACTGCTTCTAATAAAACATGTAAAGTTACATCTCCATTAATAATTAATTTATGTTCACATGAATATCAACTGAACAAAGCAGCACTGTGCATGTTAGCAGCAACAAGTGAAGTACAGTTCAACGACAGTTTCTCGTGTTTCTGCAGAACTGCTGACATGTTCAAACATTACAAGATAAAAGGGAAACAATTCCGTCAAATCATCACTGCACCATGTCTGCTAGATCTTCACGCAATGCTACACCTGAACTGTGAAGCTGACTGGCGTACGACGACTAACATCAGTCATCGTCTTGAAGAGAGCACGTCGGACGACTGCTACGTCAAGGTCCAGCACTGGCTTTGTCCTCCTGCACAATCAAACCTAGAGTTAGAACCAATTCAAATCCTGGATCTGATCAGTGTCCGGTCTTGATGAACGTCCAGTAGACTGGATCGGGGGGTGTAGACCGCCCCGGTCTGATGGTAACTCATGTGAATGGCATCAATTTGTTGTCCGTTGCCTATAACAGTATTTTTACTTACATTAAGTAAAAGTCCATCAAAATGTCGATCACATTCATCATCAACATGTAATTTATCACATGTTCGGACGCAAAACATGGCACGTTTGGTATGTAAACATTACGTCACACGGCAGTGTCGATAGTTCATATACCCGTGTGGTGAACGCCTGTATGTTACGTCACATATGTGCCATATGGCGCTTGGTGCATCACGTGCCAGATGGCTAAATGACGGATCTGGCGCCAAGTGTTCATTCACGCCATCACGGAAACATTCATTATGCCTTCGACGCTCCGTAGTAGATTGTATTACGTTACGTTACATTGGCCTGCTTGATATTTAGGCAGACCGGAAACGATGCCAGTCACACGGTGAATAAACAAAACAAACATCATAAAAGTGTTCAGTTTATTGAAATAAAACCAAAAGAATAGACAAACAAATGCAAGTAACATTTACTTACCATTGTGCAATATGTTAAGTGACCAATTTGCAACATACATTTAGCAAAAAATTTGTGAACTAGACGTTTGCAGGTGACTGCGTGTGTGCCCTGGTAAATCAGATCGGGTTCTGGGTCGGCCGAAATTGTGGACGTAAAATCAGGTACTGGGTCCGATCCGTTTTTCCGTGGACTGTTCAAACTCTAATCAAACCACATCAAGCAAGCTGTCAAAATCTGATCTCAAGGTTAACATTTAACACAATTTTTACTGCAATTACTCATATCCATACAGACTTTCAACACATCATTTTACATAGCCGTGAATGCCATTTACCAATATTCACCATATTAGTATGTAAGATTTCTGTAGATACTCACGTGGTTGCTGACTGAGCAGCCGATGATGGTTCAAACTTCAGCTCAACAGACATTGGCTGACCTAAACAGACCACAAAGTTGTCATGATCTCTCATTTCAGCATGGAAATGACTGCTCAGACATATTATGAAGTTATGAATATAATATCATGTCACTAGTGATAGCGTTCATAAAGATTTTTAGAAGTGTACATCTTTTCTGTCCTATTCTAGAACTGAAATATCACTGGTTGATTCCATCCAAACCGAGTTAACATGTAAAGATAACTTTTTACCAGTGTTATACCCGGTATGCAAGATGTACAGTTCTAAAATCTATTCATAGCTTCACAATTTGTCTCTGCAGTTTCTATTCTGTTCAGTTCTATTCCTACAATATTCTATTTGCACAGTAACTACTTTCAAGTCTGCATCAAATTTCCTGAGTTTTCCAGACTTCAAATTCTCTGAGTTTAACAATGTTTTCTAGGTTGATGCCCACTCTGTTATCTGCCTTCAGTGCTTCGACACTGTTGGCTGGGCATCAGGAAGGACAACTGGCATGAAAAAATAATTAATGAAATATGTCTCAGGTTACAATAGTCAAATATGCAACAAAAAACTTTCCCGACACACATACACACACTTCTGACTTGCCATCACTGCTGAATAACATCTTCCAGCTAAATTCAAGGTCTCAAAACTTGCCTATACTTTCTAGCAATACCTATCACCAATATCCAGTTTGTCAGTGACAGCCTCTGTAGCATGCCATACATTAGCAGGCTTGCCTTACATAAAATTCCATTCAAATAGCCAGCATAAGCCTCCTTTCACATTGGAAATTAATTTCAAAATTTATGTTAATTTGTTCCTTTCGCAAGAAAAATTTCTAGTGTGAACAGTCAACATTCGAAAGAAATAAATTTCAAAACTTATTTCGCAATTTGGAACATGTTCTATTTTGTGAAATTTTGCAGAAGAAATTTCGCTTATGGAGCGCTCTGATTGGTCAGTCGGCCAGTGTTTACATCGAATGAAGCGCCGTCGATGTTGTCTTTCGAAAGTTTATTTCCAGTGTGAAAGTACTTACTTTCAAAAGAAAATTTTTTTTCGAAATTTTTTTTTCAAAATAGATTTTCGAAATTAATTCTAATGTGAAAGGGGCCTAAGCACGATATCAAGTTATTATCAACTCATTCGTATGAACATTCCAACGACATCTACTTTCTACTTTAAGATCAGAGCACTCCATAAGCAAAATTTCTTCTGCAAAAATTTCACAAAATAGAACATGTTCCAAATTGCGAAATAAGATTTGGAAATTTATTTCCTTCAAAAGTTGACCGTTCACACTAGAAATTTTTCTTGCGAAAGGAACAAATTAACATAAATTTTGAAATTAATTTCCAATGTGAAAGGAGCCTTATTATCAACTCATTCGTATGAACATTCCAACGACATCTACTTTCTACTCTATCTTAGCTGTACTATTACAAGTAATCATAACTTTTGTTTTTCGAAGTTAACTTTCAGATTTCCAGTTAATATTATCACACAAATCCTCCTGTCATCAGCATACAGCAGTGTCTGGAGACATTAGACACTGCATTGTCTCAAGACAGTATTTTACTGTCTTGGTCTCATCACAACAGTTAACATCTTGGTCTTGCCTTACTCTTTGTCAACCGGATAGCAGGTCTGTAACCTGCAACAGTGTCCAGCTCAGTGAACCGCACAGCTGCTGGCCAGTGGCAGCTGGCGTGAGCAGAAGTTATTAACTGGCCATAATAATACCCTGCTGTGATGTCACAGTGGGGCATTAAACTATGGCCAGTTCCAGTTAATGACCACTGCCACAGGCCAGCAGCTGCACGGATCACTGAGAATGGGCAGCATGCTAGACACTGCCCACCGCTTGAAAACCATGGCCACTGTCGTGCAAACGATAACGTAGGCCTAAACAAAGTACTCATCTGAATAACAGCAAAACGATATGCCCCCGCGTTCATCTCCTTGAGAATTCAAATTTTATGAATGCTGAAAATTCCTGAAATTCATTAATTTTTACACATTTCGAATGCCAACGAGTTTTAACAATAAAATCCGTTCATTCTTTATTCGTAGACCGAAAGTTGGTCCAAATCAACAGCTTAGTGATAACAAAATATACACTTTCAGCATTCCAGATTTTTAAACTTTAGTATGATGGTACACACTATTAACGAAAAAAAGTTTAGAAAAGTAGCCCAAAAACCAGCAATATGCCACAGCCAAATTTTAGAGAGCTAACGGCTGCCAAAAGTAGCTAAATGGGCACTTTTTCATCACAAATTCTCACACATGTTCACTGCATACGTAGGCTGTTTGTGGTGTTGGCAGGCAATTGTCTGCGTTCTCCACAGATGTGGCCTTTGGACAGACAGCACTTGATGATGGCTGGTGTATCGACTCAGGTACGTGCTCAGGTACTCACTGAGTCCGTTGTCACGTGCCGTCTATCGGGCCGCCACAGAATAGCCCACGTATGCAGTAACCCCGTGAGTATAGCCTGCAAAGTAATGAATTCATACTATCATACACACAGCCAAATTTAGACTATCACATCAAAACACTGTTATCATCTTCTATTATCAAACAACAGAACAGCAGCAAAGTATAATCATTTTACCATCAAGTAAACGCATATGGTAAGTTTTAACGGCGGCTACTGCATCCTCCATGTTGACAAAGATGACCTCAGCAGTACCAGGCTTAACAAGACGAGCATTCTTGAGTGGACCAACATCGCCGAAAAGCTCCTGAACAGTCGACAAACAAGCTGCTAGTTCACACATCTTACAGTGACGATGAGCGCATATCTGAAGTGCAACTGATCTACATACATATATATATGAAAATCTATTTCTAAAACCCTGTTTAGTCACTGTTATTAAAAAAAAACAATTTTGTTTAACTCTTAATTGTCACCATCACTTTTTAAAATATTTTAAAGATGTCAACACTATAAAAGCAATTTTAATGCCATATCTGTATAGTGAAAACATGCATTTTGGGAGCAACAACCCTGCACAGTGCCCATGAACGTTCTAAATGAGAAAAACGTGTCGTAAAGAACTACTAAGCAAGCTGTAAACTACACAACTCACCATGACATCATCAAGAGTCACATCAGTATGCAGGTTGAAAACTAATGTCTGGAATCCCTGGAGTGGACTTGTAGCTGTGCCAGCTGACACTGATTCTGCTGCCGTTTCTGACTTCTAAACAGTCATTGACATGCAGTCAATATTTCACTGGCACTTGTCAAAGACCAAGTTACATCATACCACACCACATTCTGGTTTATGCTGTAATTAAGCTAGTGGCTGCCGTTGCACCCATGACACTATGGGGCCCAGTTGTGGCAGACAATAAGGCTTTGGTCTGAATAGAATACAAACAGAATATTTCATATAGTCCCTATTATAACCGCGAGATGTAATATATACATCTCGTGCTTATGCTATGATGTCAGTGTCCATCTGTCTGACCGTCTGTCTGTGACGGAAGTGCATTGGCGCATTATAGCTAATTTAGATTTCAAATTCTGATCCCAAATTACCGCGCATTGCGGTCACGGTGCATGAGGGCGCGAGGGAAGGGATCATCGCCGGGAAGAGTGGAGGGATCATCTCGTGCTATGCTAGCCACTGCTAGGCCCTCTTGTACACTATCTTGTGAAAGGTAGAACTGGTGCATCTGACTGATGTTACTGTCATTCACCAGTCCACACCAAAAGCAGATAGTTCGGAAAACAGACGGCTGTTGTGATGAACAGTAGCTTGATTTCAGGCATGCAATACCACACACTCTTAGAAGACCATGACCTCAATGACATATATTTCCAGTATTTTTCACCACTCATCATTGTCCTCCACTATGTGCAGGCATTCAGCTCACATCTCAATAAGTCACAGCAACAAGCTCGTCCACACTGTGCATCAATACTTAGCACCAGCATACATGACTTTGCAACACACCCAGGACATGGTAATGCACTTAACTGCTCTGTCACATCATTAATGAAAAAATATAATGACATGGTGAGCCTACAGTAAATAATATAATATATAATATAAGTGCACACAGATGTGAGATATGTGACTTTGAATCTGGCTTTTTGACATCAACATTTTATCACTGGTTACATGTGTCGTGGGAACATGGCTAACAGATATGAAATTTACCTGACCTCCCATTATTGAGTATTAGCAGTTACAAGCCGAAAACTCGCTACGCTCGTTTTCGGCTTGAATGCCTGGCCAGCGCTGCACGCTGGGAATCCCAGTGCGGCCTTGCGGATCAATCACATGCGCTCAAACGGACAGACAACCAAACTGTCCTATTATTATAATATAGATGCAGAACAGATTGAGTGCAACCTGTAACGGGGATCCACTAAGTAAAAGTCAAGTAAACATGACATTTATATAGCACTATATTATGTGCAATACTCATCTTTAAAGTGTCCAGGCATGGCACGTCTCAATACAAATGACTCAGATACCAATAATGTTTCATTAAATTCACTATTTCCATAACCACTATTTGGAGGCCAAAATTTTTTTTATAGCAGTGGTGTCATCACTTACATGTACGTTGAGTAGCTTTCATTCATGAATAATTAATTTGCAGATTTACTCACTTTTTCTCTTTGCTGGCAATTTGTAAATAAAACTGTTAACATAAACTAAACAGACTAAAAAAGGCTGCTAGAAAAACAGATGTGGTGAATGGTGATAAGTTGACATTTCAGCAGATGATCCAGCTTGTCAACACATCTGCAAATCTCTTTTACAATGCCAAGGTTCCACCCCTTTTCTCAGCAGACTGCAGCAATAGCCTGCACACCAAATTTATGCTCTTAATTCAAAGTTTGTATTCCAGTGAAACTTCACCCAGGATAATGATGCTCATCAACGTACATACAAACTGTTAAGATATCAGATTGAAAACAAGCACTTCGTCCATAAACTGCACGTCTTTTTGGAGTTTTCATGTGTTATAAGACTCAGCGCATTTGTGAGGATACAAATTTCGATTGAAGAAATCTGCTGTCGCTTTCAAAAATACGGGTATGCACTAAAACTACTTAATGTGCTAAATGTATATAATAATGTTAGTCAACCAACCAGTTTTACTTTCACAAGTCCCATTGTGGAAATAATGATAAACCTTTATTACATGGTCAATTTTTACTGGGATATCTTGCAGAAGGAAGACACATAGTAAGCACTCGTTTGCAAAATCTGATAAAAATTTACAAAATCTGAATCAAAAACCAGAAACAGCACCATCAGCAGCATTTTGAATATCAATCTGCGAATGTGTCACAAAAACACTAGGAATGTTCAACAATATTCAGCAGACATTCAAACAGACAAACCATGTGAAGTGCACCAAGGCCAGTTGTGGAATGAACACTGACTTTATTTGCCAGTCCTGCTTTTGCAATGGGTCCAACAGCTGCAGCAACTGCACTCGCAGCTGCCTTGGCTGCCGCAGTCTCAACCGAACCTGCTGTTCTCTGTGTCACACGATTTGTAACGATTGTTTCAATTGGCTGCGGTGCTTGATAAAGATCATTAGCAATGCGTACGACATAAGGGCTCATGCGACCTCCAGCTGCAGAGTCAACCTGCATCTACAATCAGCAATACTGATACTTCAGAGACACGCAAGTATCTGTAGACCTTTGTGTTCTTACAACCAAAACAGAATGAATAATTATCATCAGTAATCATCAGTAGAGATTTGTTTATCAAAACTACTGCATGATATCTAACTAATTTGCAAACATTAACAAAAAACTCTTTAACAAAATAACATTTAACCATAAAAATTAATTTTTACCGTTACCTTGACACTAGCTGGGATTCCAGCCGCTACCTTCACATTCGAAGTCTGATCACTGCGTGCTCTAATCTGCACGTTGTCGGAGTGTAGAGT
>Ga0209782_1001841_pt1 | contig 11438 bp, 8 predicted proteins | sample WorMetmaBAHAMAS1_FD_187390 | JGI IMG/M metagenome (GOLD analysis project Ga0209782, IMG submission 187390) | Marine gutless worms symbiont microbial communities from Max Planck institute for Marine Microbiology, Germany - Inanidrilus... | ecosystem: Host-associated > Annelida > Digestive system >...
CACCTGACCTGTCAGTCCTGGAGGTCCAGCTTGCCCCGGCTGACCTGGTGAACCTGGCGAACCTGTAACAGCCATAGCAACACGGTACTAGAGACACCAGCTGACCAACTGACAACAACTATAATCACAAGCTGCTATACTGACAACAATTATGTAATGTAATGTAATATGAATTTGTATAGCACATAATCGTGGAACCTCTAATGCGCTGATTACTAGTTCTATCATCAAGAAAACTGTGCAATCACAATGCTATCAGACAATGCTTCTCTGTATACTCGCTTCAGTATCATCTCTATGCCGATGATGCACAATCCTATGGCCACTGTCCAATATCTGATATACCAACTCTCATTAGCCGTCTGATCTCTTGTATCAATGATCTTGCTAAGTCCTTCGCTGCTCTTAGACTCCAGCTCAACCCATCCAAAACTGAGTTCATCTGGTTTGGTACACGATGCAATCTGAGCAAACTAACACAAGATCACCTTTCCCTTCGCGTCTGCTCCTCCTGTGTAACATGTTCTACCATTGTGTGTGACCTGGGTGTTTTACCTGACAGTGAATTATCCATGAGACAATATATTAGCAGGTCACCAGTACTTGCTACTATGACTTGAGAAGGTTACATCAGATCCACGGGTATGTCAGCCGTGAAACCATGATCCAGTTAGTGATGTCACTGGTGATATCATGCATCGACTACTGCAACTCAGTGATGGCCGGTCTCCCAGCATCTACCTTATCTCATCTCCAACGGGTTCAGAATGCAGCAGCTCGGCTTATTCTTGGCCTCAGTCGACAATCCCACATCACTCGTGCTCTACAACAACTCCACTGGTTACCAGTGAAATTTTTGATCATCTTCAAAGTTGCTATGCTCATGCACATTTTCCACCACTGTGCCCCTCGTACCTCAGTGATCTCATCATTTTCTACTCCAGTGATCCTCATTGTCGCAAACTACGTTCATCAACAGTCAGATCTGCCATGGTCAACTGCACTAGAACCCAGTTTGGCAGACATTCATTTTCTGTCTGTTGACCAGACATCTGGAACAATCTAGCTACTAATTTCAGACCGACCGACTCCATGCAGCTTTTTGATGTGCACTAAATACCCATCTTTTAAACACTGCTTTTAATTCTTAGTTTTGACATTTGTAATGCACAGTCGATCTGTTTTTATGTATGACTGGGCACTATAACTTTTGTATGTATGTATGTATATATGTACTGGCATAGACAAGGCACTTACCAATAGATCCTGGTGAACCAGTGTTGCCCGGAGCTCCCAGAGGACCGGTTGGACCACGCTGTCCTTGTGAGCCTGGCTGACCCACCGCACCAACCACACCAGCGCCACCTCGGCCTCCTTTGTCACCTTTTGTACCACTCTCTCCAGTTGCTCCCGGTAGACCCATCTGTCCACTCTGACCGAACTGACCTTCTCTACCTGTTGGCCCAGTAGAACCGGTTGCACCAGGTAGTCCCTGAGGTCCTTGCTGGCCTGTCGGACCTGGCTGTCCAGGCTGACCAATCACACCTGGCTGACCATTGGTGCCTTGTGATCCCACCTGACCAGAGTCGCCCTTCTGTCCCTTGGGACCAGACCCTCCTGTAGCTCCTATGAACCACAACAACACATACACACATTGCCGTAAATGCATCAAACAGCCACTAAGTAAGTGGTTCAGTATCAGTGCTATGTCCTAACAGCAATTCACTCAATCACCAACAAGCATGTCAGTCAGTCAGTCAATGTCTATCACACATCACAAGCAGTAAGCAGCTCATGTTTCATCATTCTATGAAACTGCATAGTTCACTGTTGAGATGTCTAATGAAGATTACTAGTCATTACAGTTGTAATCGATAGCAATGCTTCCATGCAATAGAAAATACAATACAAAAGTAATTTGCCATCTGCTTTAGATTATTCATGCAACAAAAATATGAATGCAGTAGACAAAATGCCATATGCCATTAAAATCACGCAAATACACAGCAGAAACTAGAGACAGTAGCTAACTGTAGCAAAACACCAACTTCATTCAAACTTTCTCTGTTGTTAGCAGAACAGATAAACTGTACATGATGCAAATGCTAACTGCCACCATATTAGCTGAGTAGATCATAACAGACGCAGTAAGTACTCCATTCAGGCTCGCAGTTCATCATCTGCCTTAACGGACTGCATTGCTGGTGTCCCTTGGAGATCAGTGTTTGGTCCCATTCTGTTTTCATCTTACACCCCCATCACAAGTCTTGTTTCAGCACATGCAGTGCACTTTTAGCAGTATGCGGATGATACTCATCTCTTTATGTCCCTCACCACTCAGCGTAATCAGCTTACTTCCTGCCTATTTGCCTTGCACATATGGTTCTTGCGCAATGGCCTTAATGACAACAATCAGAAGCCATTATATTTGGTACATGTTAGTGTCTACATGCTTTCCCACATATTCAGTCTGTTACCATTGCTAGTTCACAAGTGCCAAGATCTGAAAGTATTACTGCTCTAGGCATTACCCGCCCCTTCATCTGCCAGTCAATGTAATTTAATATGAGGGCATTAAGGCATGTTCGTCCCATATTAATTGGACATACTGCAGCTGCTCTAGTAGTCACACTTGTTCAGTCATGACTAGACTACATCAAACCCATTCTGTTCAAAACTTCCACAACCAACATCAAAAAGCTACACACTGCATGGATTGTACTACCAAACCTTCAGTCTACTCCTGTTTCCTCTCTCCTAACTCGCTTACCCTGGTTACCGGCTACCTCTCGCATTAAATATAAAACTGCTACTATCACTGATAAATCATTGTCTATTGCTGAACTTACCCACCTCCACCTGCTACTTCATCATTACCATGTCACCAGGATGATCGGTGACAAGTGGAACTAAGTGAAAGAGTCAACGGTAACGTTTTATAGCTCTTTATTCGGGGCCAGGTCGATCTTTTCCTGGACTCCTCAACTCGGACCCACAGACACGCGTTCAGCCAACACCGACCGACGACCACGTCCACACTCCCATGCCTGTCGTACCATTCTGACCCCAGGCTGAGGCCATGTCCTCGCACGAGGGCCGCGTCTGCCACCAGGGGCCAATCAATGTGCAGCCCGGGGATACTGGGCTAGCTGATAATCCGTGCTAATGGGCCAGATTAGCAGCAGCGTCGGGGCAGTCCCATAGGGATGATTTACGGGTGTCGGTCAGTCCTCGTCGCTCGTTGGTCAGGGAATCCGAATTTTGAATTGAGGATGCCCGCCGTTCCACAGGTGGATAGAGCTGATGGACGAATGGCGCACCATTGGTAATGACGAATGCGCTGTCCCCTGGCGACTAGGGGTGAAAATTGGGCCCATGGAGTCACTGGATTCTTCCCCTTACAACCAATCACCCGGCCTATTCATTCACGTGATCAGAATTTGTTAGCATTACCTACATCATCATCCAAGTTTGATAGACAAGCATTCGGTTATTCTGCATCCATGGTGCACTGTAAGTGGCTGTCATGGAAATAATGAAAGCTAATACCCAGTTTTATCAAAACTTGTCAACTACCTATAAGAAGAAGGAGGACTGGGCTCTTTGTTGATTTACTGTACCAAAAGTTATTAATAGTGACTAATATTTGTTGAAGTTACTTGAAAATATTATATTGGTCCATTTTTTAACCACAGTATAATTAAATATAACATGAAATGTCAATATACACAGTGCATCTGTTCTAAAGCATCTGACATGCTGTGCAGAGAAAAATAATTTGGTTTAAGCAGGGGCAGTTTCAAGAGGGGTTAGGGTGACCATATGGCCCCCAGTCATAGGTCTGGCCCCCACCCCGACATATAAATTTTTTGGAAAGTGCAACTAAGCATCTGGGATAAAAATTTAGTGATTACATGTTGGTTTTATGTCAAAAAATACACATTTGTACATATGACCAACAATATTTTTCCAGTCACCGGCCCCCCGAGGACCAGAACCATGAGACACAGCCATATGATTACACATTCTTACCAGTAGGTCCTTGTGGTCCAATCGGTCCAGGTTGACCAATGAAGCCCTGTTGACCAGGTGGACCACCAACTCCACGAGATCCTTGTAGACCACCAGGTCCAGAAGGACCAGCGGGACCAGGTCCACCAGATGGCCCAGTGTCACCAGTAGCACCAGGCACACCGGCAATACCGCGGTCACCCTGAGTGCCTACACACACACACACACACACACACCAGCCATTACCACCATGACCATCAACAACAGCAACACATCTACAACAACCTTGTCTTGCACAGTAATTCATTTGGCACCCATAGATTCAGCATCACATCTTCTCTACTATCTCACACTCTCTCCCCGAGCTCTACAAATGTGTACCAGCCCTGACACTTTCTGCCATCATACATTTTTGTCCACTATTTCAGAAAGCCTTCCAAATGACTTGCACCTTCACCTTGTGCCTTAGATTCAGCTTTGGCTAACTAATGTGTGCACACTTACAAATTATATTTACTCAATTACTTACTTACTTTATGATCACACAGACGTTATCAAAATCAATAAAATGGGTCACTTTATCTTTCATTAAAACTAAAGTCTAAAACTTTAAAGTTTAAAACTTAATCTGAACAGCTAAAACCTGGTTTTAGACCCACTTCAGATTAGACTTTGGTCTTAAACTAAAGTTTTAGACTTTAGTTTTAGACATTAGTTTTAGACCAAAGTCTTAAGATGATGTTTCAGACCAAATGTTGCCTCCTCAAATATGATATCAACCCATGATCAAAATCTGTTGCAAAAAAATGATACAATTGCCTTAATAATAAACTCGTGAAGCAAATCATTCCATATTGTCGACAAAATAGTCATTCAGCTCAGCATGATGTTGGTAAGCTTTGGCATGTGCATTTGATAGTTTTCCAGCATAACACCCCACACATGATAATCCATTGGCATATCCATATGGCACACTTGCTATTAGTTTTGCACCAGAATCACAATTCCATTACTGGTTCACTTAGAAAAATGCACTTTTAGGTTGAAATAGTGGTAATTTTTAAACAAAAACAGATATTGTAACGAAGTTTGCTGCCTATTGGGCCTGAAATCTCCCCTCTAAAAGCTGTAAATTTGGTGAAAAAATCTGTTACAGTAACTGAGATAATTAAATTTTTCATAAGGGATTGTTTTTTTATTGGCGCATCCTGTACGACGTCATCACTGACGTCTGTTTGTTTACTTTTTTAAGCCTAAACTTGAAGTGATTTGGTTTAAGACTAAAGTCTTCACTCTAAGGGATTAGTGATAACTGCCTATTGAAATGCATTACGGTCATTTGGTTTAAGACCGAACTGCTCAGATTAAGTTTGGTCTGAGATCAAATTTTGGTCTCAAACTTTAGTCTATGCAAAAAGTTTGGTTTTAGACTTAAGTCTGAGACCAAAGTTTAGTGTCACTTCATGTTTCGCACTAATTAGGTCTTAGACCAGACTTTTGGTCTAAAACTAAAGTTTTAGACTTTAGTTTTAGCGAAAGATGAAGTGATGCAATGTAACATCAATTTCACAAACCTATACTTCCCAGATGTTTTTGCACTGTTATACTGCAAAAAAGAATTTTGGTCCAAAAATAGTCACTTCAATCTCTTCACAAATAAATGTTTTGCTTACAGTCTTGTAAATAAGTATGAGATGAGACTGAAGTGTATGTGGGACCATTATAAGTCCCTCCTCCAGCAAGTTCTAAGGCACTGCCCAACTAGGCAAGTCATTTACCTGCGTCGACTGAGGTCTACTCAGCCTTTCATCCTTAATTGGTGGATGAACTGAGTACCGGCTGATTGGCCTGGGTAAGGGTGTAAGATGCTGCCTTTGCCGGGTGGCAGGTAAACCTGTGTGATCCCATTAGGCATGCAGACTCCCATAGCAGTGTGGGTTCTTCTAGCACAAACTGCTATACTGCTTTTCCTTTACCTTTATCTTTACCTGCAAGCAATGCTTTAGCATTTAAATGCACTCTTTGCAATTTCATTTATGTTTTAGTAAATTGGTAACAATATGAGAAGCTGAAGGACCACATAGTCAGCACATGGTTTTGCACATGTTGTATACAGCATACATGCACAGTTTAACAGACATTAATGAGACGAATTATGGTTATCTCCAACATCATCCTGTCGTATGTTCCACTTACATTGTGCATCATACTTGTCCCATTATACAGAACAGTTTACATTACTTAAGATGCGTGGTTTCCATTAAAACACACACAACATAGGCAATGTAACTATGTAAGTTCATGAAAGAGCATGTATCTGCCATAACTGCCAGATTCACTGCAGATAAGGTAAAAGCCATCCACAAAATATGTGTACATGATTGATCAACTATATTGCTATCAGTTGGAATACACAAAAGATTCTATTTTCCTGCCACTGCACTGTACTTATGACAGTAGGCATAGATGACTACTAGTGTGGCAAAGTAACACTGGAAACCAGACATTAAGCCATTTATCTCTTGATGCTGAATGCTGATTGGTGTGAAAGATTGTGTGGCTGAATGTCCTTGCTAATGCCAACAAGGAGAATAGTAAAGGAGATAGCTAGAGGTGCACTAAATGCAGGATACAAATGTAATTAAAGCTCTGTAGTACCTTGTTGTCCAATAGAACCAGGTGGGCCCGAGGGTCCAGGTTGACCAACTTGTCCAGGATTTCCAGTAGGGCCAGCCGGTCCTTGTGGCCCAGGTTGTCCATTTGGACCTACTGACCCAGGCTGACCACCAACTCCTGGCTGGCCCATTGAGCCTATTCCTCCAACATCTCCCGGCCGACCACTCTCTCCTGTATTGCCTTGTGGACCTGGACTTCCTTGAAGTCCTGGAGATCCAACATTGCCGACTGGACCTGCACCCAGCATCAACATCATCTCAAATGAGTCAGTATTGAACTCATTAGTTACAACAGCTACAATATTAATACTTGTATCTTTTAATACACAATATCATATACCTGCTGATAAAATGTATGTACAGAAAACAATAAACTGACATAAACATGTTCAATTCTTGATATGGTTGTGTTTGCATACCAGAAGCGCCAGTGTCTCCAGGAGGTCCTTGTGATCCAGGACCACCGATGGATCCAGCCGGTCCAGTAGCTCCTTGAGGTCCTTGTGGACCATCCAGTCCACGCTCGCCTGGCTGACCTGTGTTGCCTGTACTTCCTGGTAGACCAGTGAATCCAGAGGGACCTAGTGGTCCAGTGCCACCAGTAGCACCAGTATTTCCTGTATTTCCAGCGAGTCCAGTGAAACCAGGCTGACCAGTGGGACCTGGCTGTCCATTGGGTCCTAACAAACAACGACATAAAAGTAAATTTGGTCTTTATCAACCGTGTCATTTACTTGCTTTGTTTTTGTCATCTAACTACAGATTGGACATAAATTTCAACAACAATCACGCCTGTATGGTAGTAGTACAGGGCTGTATAAGCCATTGGCGAAAGTAATGCAGGAATCCAGATTTTGACCCCTAAAATCTCGGTAATGACTAAGCCAACTTTGATCAAACTTGAAAGGAAGAACTATCACCCAAAGGCCACCCACCATGCAAAGCTACATCTCGATGCGATGATGTGGGTGGTCTGGCTAATACCCAGTTTGCCACTGTTCGAGTTCTTTGTCTTTCTTTTTTTGATTTCTTAGTCTTAGCATAGACTTCAGCAGCTATTTTCAGGTGGGCTCATAGTCTAGGTCGGTTGGCCTGGGCCTGAGTCGGCGGCCGCCCAGTGCTGGTCAAGCACCAATTTGGCTGCCCTGCGTGGCAGCCTAGGCCTAGATGTACAGTACAGCTGTCCTGCGAGACAGATGTGTCTATATGACATTGTGTTGGTCGAGCGGTTTGTCTTGGCTCTATTAAAGTGAATATTATTATATTAGTATTATTATTACACGTGCAGGTCGCATTAGTGGACTGATTTTAACGATCTATACGTCATATGATGTGTTCCCATGCAAGGATGTGCCTTTTAGGGGTTGCATCGATACTGCTCCCCATTTAGGGGGTCAAATCGCCAAAAAACAATTTTGGGGTCGTAAATAGGCATTTCCCTGCCAAACGCGCAAAATATTCAAACTTCATATTACAAAACTACTCAATGGATTCCAACCAAATTCTGTCAGATGAAAAAGACCGGCAAGTTCTCTTAGTACTCAAAATGTGCCCCACAAATCCAAAATGGCAGACAGCCGCCATCTTGAAAATATTTGAAAAATTGTCATATCTCCGCAACCGTTTGACTGATTTTGATGAAATTTGGCACAGTGATTCATCTGGGGCCTCTACACCTGGCCGACTGTTAAAATTTACGGAATTTGAAATTCTAAAATGGCGGACGGCCGCCATCTTAATAAATGGAAAAATTGACATATCTCTGCAACCATTTGACCTATTTTGACGAAATTTATCACAGTAAAGCATCTGGGCCCCATGCACCACATAGGGCATTAAAAATTTACAATTTTGAAAATCCAAGATGGCGGACAGCCGCCATGTTGATAAATCGAAAAATCACCATATCTCCGCAACCATTTAATTGATTTTGATGGAATTTGGCATGGTGATGATCTGGGACTCCTATAGCCAATCAGCCATTAAAATTTCCTAAATTTGAAAATTAAATCCAAAGTGCCGGACAGCCCCCATCTTGAAAAATAAAAAAAATCGCCATATCTCCCCAACCATTTAGCCGATTTTGACCAAGTTAAGTGTGGTAATGCATTTGAACTTTATGCACTAGTCTGGATGTTAAATATTTACATGCAGTCTAATATGGCAGATGTTTATGTGAATACTCTAAATTGTTGTGGTGCACTTTTTAAGGGGTGTAAAATGGTTAGTTCACAGGCCTGCTGCCTACCTCAGTAATAGTTACAAATATTTAATCCATATTGGGTAAGTCAAGTTTACTATACATTTTAATAAACAGCAAATATTATATAGAAAAAACTGATCACAGTTTATCTAATGTTGTATAAGCCAAAGCTCTAAAACAGCAAAAGTTAAAAAACTGCTAAATTATAATTACGATACACATGGGCTAAGTTATACATTTAAATCTGACATTTGACAGATTTAAATGTGATAGCGCATGTGTTTCGTGAATATAATTTAGCAATTTTTTAAAAGTTTTGCTGTTTTAGAACTTTGGCTTATACAACATTAGATAAACTATGATCAGTTTTTTCTTTATATTAATGATAATATGACAACTTAATATCTGCCGCAATATATCATTCACTACCAGGGTGCCAACTTACAACAGCTAGTAACTTAAACAGCATGGTAAAAACATAACTGGAGCTACTATTTCAGTGCTAACTACATTAGTGTACACGTCTGTGATAGAGAAGATATTCCAGCTGACTAATACAGTCACTGTGTCTACTCAGTAAGTCTATCAAGCTGTGATGTGGAGATGCACCTGACTGTCCTAGAGAGCCGACCGGTCCTTCTGGTCCAGTTGCTCCTGTATCTCCGGATCCACCTTTCACTCCCGGTTGTCCGTTTGTCCCACGTGAGCCCACACCACCTGATGCTCCAGTAGCTCCCGGCAGACCAACACTTCCCGGTGATCCAGAGTTCCCAGTTGCACCTGGAAGACCAATCTCTCCAGTGACTCCACGCTGTCCGATGCTGCCAGATGGTCCTATGGGACCACTAGGACCAGGCGGACCAGTGGCACCAGTTGCACCTTGGCCACCTTGTGGACCCTGCTGTCCTACTGGGCCACTATTGCCAGGAGGTCCTTGAAAACCAGCAAAACCATTCGGTCCAGGAGATCCTGCAAGACACATTTGCAATATTATGGTACATTTTGCTGGCTACAAATGTACTAAATTCAACTTATATTTTTCATATTCAATATCGAGAAATTGTAATAACTCAATAATTAAGTGACAGAAATTTCATGCTATTCAGAACAACTGAAGAAGTATAGTATACAAACTGTGGTTGAAAGCAGACGTAATGACAGTGTGAGTTAGTAAAGCTGTGTGCGTGACAGACCTGGTTGTCCAAGTGAGCCAGCTGGGCCTGTGGAGCCAGTGAAACCCAACGAGCCTGTAGCGCCGGTGAATCCAGGGCCACCTGTCGCACCCAACTGCCCTGGCTCTCCACTAGAACCAGTCCATCCTGTACCACCCTGAGGACCACTAGGACCGGTGAAACCAGTGGCTCCCGGCCCTCCTCGAGGTCCGCTTGGACCTGGTGAACCATCTGGACCCACCGGTCCAATGACGCCTTGCTGACCTATACACACATACAGCATTCAGTAACTTCATGTCACTTCGCATAACTGAGCTTTAGGCAGAATCATTTGTAAGACAGAAAGCTTGCCTGGTTTTATCAGCTTTTAATTGATGCACAAGTTTATGTTTATTATAGCCGCATTTTCAACTTGTTAAGTTTTCAAAATAATCTGCGGTAAAAAATTCCCAGTTAACAACCAAGTGCAATAGCGACTGCAAAGTCATAGCTGTAAAACAGCAAAAATCAAAATATCTGCACAATTATAATCACAAAACACATGCGCTGTAACATGTAAATCTGTCAATCACCAGACTTAAATGTAAAACCCAGAGCAAGTGTTCTGTGATTATAATTACGTGATCATTTTTATGTTTGCTGCTTCAGAGCTATAAATCTGCAGTCGCTCTTACACTTGGTTGTAAACTGGGAAGTCAAAACAATAAGTGCTCAAAAACAGAATATATCTCGACTCCTCCTAATCCGTAATTTTAATGGCTATTTTACAGGTAAACCTGGGTTAATCTTCTGCAAGATTACCTTTTTGAGTATAGAGCACAATTTTTGTGGGTCAGACATGCTTGCTGTAACTCAACCAACAACAAGGAAGCACTGAACGAAACTGAAAACACTAACTGCAACCTGGAAAAACAGCTAAAAGCTTCATCCTTTTTTGGTCAGCTACCAGACTCGTGCGGGAGAGAGCCCAACTGCCTGACATTAGTGCCCTTCTTTATGCCAATACTCCTTCTAAACCCGATCGGCTGACAATTCAATCACAAAAAAAATTAAATGTCATTCCTTACTCAAAGCTCTATTTTGTAATTAGAGTCTGAGTTCACAATGAAGTAGCATTTTCCTAATGCACAGTCTGAACTCAAACGTTTACATAATATCCTGTGCATGTTAGAGTTATACAAAAGTCACATAGAACAGCATATGACAAAATAACTGCTGATGTAACCAGAATGTATGGTGACCTGTATTTCCGGTTGGACCGGGTAGTCCAGGTTGCCCAGCAGGACCAACTCTACCAGTCCCACCTCTTGGACCAGTCCATCCAGTGAAGCCGGGTAGACCCTGCTGCCCTTGCTGGCCCACTGAGCCTGACAGTCC